>OIYW01000381.1_pt1 | contig 44491 bp, 55 predicted proteins | sample 1588351 | NCBI WGS metagenome assembly OIYW01 (sample SAMN03283268) | human gut metagenome | biome: human-associated habitat; material: feces | host: Homo sapiens | place: USA | collected 2013 | reverse complement strand
TGCCGGTGTTGCCCATTACGGCCAGCGCGTCGCCCGTTTTCACCCGCTGGCCCACTACTACAAAATTCTTTGCGTTGTGGCAGAAATATAAGTAATTTACCGCGTCCGGCGTCTGGCCCGCGTCCAGCTTCACGCACACATACCAGCCCCATTCCCATGTGGGGTTTCCTGTGCTCTGCGCTACCCGCCGCGCTGTTACCACCGTGCCGGAAATGGCATGGCGCTCTGCGCCCAGCCCATAGCCGGGCATGCGGATGATGGTGTCATCCAGCCCCTCCACATCTGCTCCGGCGTGAAATATACTGCCCCCGCCGCGCGTATAGCCCCAGCGGGCATAGCCGTAGCGGATGCGGTTGCGCCCGTGGAAGAGCAGCATTTCATCTTGTGCCATTTGTTTGTACCTTCCTTTTATTTAATTCCATAAATTTCAATGGGCACTGCATAGTTTCCACCAGCCTCATTGTATCCGTCTGTGAAGTTATAAAAATTTCCGTTTCCAAAGGTCACTCCCGAATCATCAGCTGCAGTAACAACGCGGGATGCAATCGCAGTAGTCTCATGCGTGGGCAAAATAAAAGCTGTAGCGCCTTTTGGCGCTTTGAAAATTGCCATCGGGTTCACACCTGACGCCTGCCCACGAGACTTTACAATGTATTCGAGGCATTGATAATCGGAAAGGTCAATGCTGATGGTCTGTGCATTGAAAGCCAAGTTAGGGCTTGGATTTGTCCATAGCAATTTTGCTTTTCTAGCGGCAGGCACAGCAAATCCAATCATTTTGTTGTGCCTCCTTTGTGCAAGCTGTCACCCGTTAGGGTGTCCAGCCCCCCCCCCGTTACCATTTTTTAACATTAGCATTTTGCATAACCTCCTACAATTTGATGCCGTAAATATAGATGGGACGGTTTTTGCTATTATCTATTGTTCCTCCAGCCGTATCTGCCTGATAAGTAGCGTATTTTAGGTTTACCTGGAACTCAATTCCGCTATTAGAAACAAGTATATTTCGGTGCATTTTTTGACTTCCAAAAAACTCGACAAGGATTTGATATTTGTCTGGAATTTTCATAACCACGTGATTTGTATAGTAATTACTCAAACTATTAACTGTGGTAAGAATATTTATCAAATCATAACCCGTAAGGTCTAAAGATAAGGTTTGCGGCTCAAATGATTCAGTAGGCGCAGGGTTTGTCCAAAGCAGTTTAAGCCCTTTCTGTTGGCCGTTCGAAAATCTCGGCATTTGATTCTCCCCCTTCCATTGCTGCCTCCACCGCTGCCCGCCAATGCTCCGGCACCTCCTCCAGCGCCATGCGGCCCATACGAATTTGTAAGACATAAAACTGCACCATGTCACGCGCCTCCTATCATGCCCGCAAGCTCAATGATGGCCGCCTCCGCCGCATCCAGCCGCTGGCTCTCCGTGGGCGGTGGGTTAAGCTCGGCCTGTGTGTAGGCGTGGTAATACTGGCAGGGCTCGGTGATGTCCCTTGCTGGCACAAGGCGGCGCAGGCCGTCCGTGCCCTGCATCACCTCATAGTGCGCCGGTTCTGTGCCCACTACGCGCACACCGTCATATACATATCCCGCCTCAAGGTCGGGGGTCGTCAGCTCGGCGCCTGTGCGCTCATCATATATTTTCATGCCTAAGCCCCTGCCTTTCCGTAGAAATAAATATCAGCATCTGCAGTGGGCTTTTCCCACACCTTCAGCGCCACGTTCCCAGCCCCCGGCGTGGAGGTGCCGCCGTTGATGGCGCTGCACACCTCGGCCAGCGCCTCGTCTGTGGCCTGCACGCCCGTGGGCAGGTACATGGGCGGGCCAAGCTGCATGTTGTCCGTCACTGCCGGGCCGCCGCCATAGGGCGTCAGCGCCACCGTCTGCGTCCATCCCGTCTCAGCGCTGCCAGTCCACGCATCCACTTGCGGCGTGCATTTGTATGTGTAAAATAAAACCTTATCAATGGTTTTCTCTGCAGCGTGGTCATACACAGCACTTGTCACGCTGTGGGCATATTTCTTATTGCCTGCCGCATCTCCAAGCCATGCGGTGCCGATTGTTTCTTCTGGCATTTGTTTTTACCCCCTGCTCATTCTGTTACTTTGGTGTAGTAAATTGTTGCATAACCCTGTTTCCCTACAAGCGTTTCTATATCGGTTGCTACATTTAAAGTATTTGGATGGGTTGTTGAGCGATTTCCAAAAATTGTAATCAGATTCCCTCCAGGCGCAGAAGAACCATTTGGACCAGGGAAAAAACGGAAAGAGCCATCCGTAGACTCTACAAAAGCATCCGGGAGGCGCGGAGCTATATCAACTTGCGCCCCTATATCAATGAAAACACTTGTATTTATTGCCGGTATTGTGAATTGGATAGTTTTCTTCCATATCTTTTTCCCATCAATCCAATACTCACCCGTCCACTGTTCTTTAGTGCTGTACGTTCGTTGTGCATCCAAGGTTTCTTGCGCAACAAAATAATCTGCCGCATGCCCCTGCAATGTAGTCGCATCAATCGGCGTAGGTGGCAGGTTTTCACCGCTGTCGGGGATGCAGGTAGCCATTTCCTCATCAAGCGTTTTCCCCGTTTCAGGGTTATATACTACCTTGGTGCAGCTGTGTACATAGGCGTCTTGTCCGTCTGATGTTTGGCCCCATATGGTTTGTTCGGGTTGTTGCCCTGGGGTGCCGTCATCCATTCTGTAGCGCATTACGTTATTGGGCACAGTACCGCCGCCACCGCCGACAAAGTACAGGATGGTATCTGCCCACAGGCACATTACTTTGGCATTGGCTGCGAAAAAAGCATTCGGCAGGGAATCACCATTGGGAAGCTTTGCTGCCACAGCACGGCCCGCAATGCGGAATGTGTCCCCTGTTGCATAGGCTGCATTTGGCACAATGACAAATTGATTTGTGCTTGGCAATTCAATATCAAAATAGTTTTGCTCTTTCGTTGCCGATACGGTAGGCACTCCACTGGATATAGCCGAAAACCTTGCCTCCGCCTCTGTCTTTGTATAGTAATTTGACAGATCAATATTGCCGTGGCTGTCTACCCAATCACCGGTATCTGTATCCCAAACCCAGATAGTGTCAGTGCTTCCGACGATTGCCCAGTTGCCAGCTTGTCCGGTAGGATGAGCAGTGCGCAGCGCTTCAGGCGTCTCATAGTATCCTACGCCTCCCTGTGCCACCTGCTGTGCAATCTGTGCATAGTATTTGGCGTTGTCGGTGTCCTCGCCCTCTCGGCTCCCCGTGCCGCCCACAGCCCAGCTTTCCGCCAGCTTGGCGCTGGCTTCTGCCGCTGCCGCCTTCGCTTCAGTTTGTTCTACAAGGCCAGCAGCTTCCTTTACACTTTCTTTTGCCGTTTCAACCGCTTTTTCTGCTACTGCAACATTTTCCGCGGTAGTCGCCACAGCATCGTCCGCGCGCTCCGCGTCCTGCTTGCTCTGTGCGGCCGCATTGGCCGCAGTGTCTGCTAAATCCTGCATCTGTGCCAGGGCGGCCTCGAACATGTTTTTAGGCGGTGCAGCCGTGCCTTCCACGCTTGGGCTGATTTGCAAGCCGTTAGACTGCAGCTTGATAATTTCTGTGCCGGCTGCAGACTTTGCCACAAACTGCACCTGCAGCTCACCGGAGCAGGCCATAAAATCCGCATCCACCGGCCAGCTGATAACCACTGCCTCCTCGTCGTCTGGCGCAATCGTAACGCTGAGCTGCTTGTTGATAATGGTGTGGTAGTCCGGGTGTGTCGCGCGCACATACCAGGTAAGGGCAGACAGGTCATGCCCGTCATAATACCGCGGTCCCGTCAGGTCGTAGGTTTCGGCCCGCGCCTCGCCCTGTGTGTGCAGCCCGGTTTCCGGGCCGAAATACACATATTTACCCGCAAAAGGTATCCTGATTGCCATAGCGTCCTCCTCATTATCAGTTATTAACTATCGTGCCTGTGAGCTTTGTCCACTGGGAGTCCTTTGTCGTGCGCACGCAAATCTCGCCCATTTTGTTGTAGCGAAATTCTATGTCTGCGATGCCGGTAGCCTTGTTATCCACATATAGAGCGCGCTCGGCCACCTTGGCGTTATCTGCATTAGATGCATTGCCCGCACTTTCGGCGGTCTGCGCCTGTTCGGCGGTTTTGGCGCTTTCCGCAGTTTTTGCGGTTTCTGCGCTTTCCGCGCTCTTGGCCGTATCAGCCGAGCCTGCGCTGGTAGCGATATCCGCCTTTGAGGCAGTTGCCGCCTTGCCCGCAGTCGTCGCGTATCCCGCCTCAGTGGCATACGCCGCACGGCCTGCATTGTCGGCATAGACGCTTTGAGCAGGCGCCCCCACCGGGTACTCCACTACATAGGTGCCGCTGTCCTCAATGATGCGCACACGCTGCCCGGCCTCAAACCGCACACAGGCATTGCACTTATAGTGTTTTAGGCTCTCGGCTTCCGCCCCGTTAAAAATCAGAGTAATGCCGTCCTCATATACGGTTCCCACGGTCGCAAAAGATTGCCCTGTTGGCTCCTGCGGCACAACGGCCTGCTGCTCTTGGTACGTCTCCAGTATCACAGATACACCACCCTTTTGCCCGTATGCGTCATTTTGTAAGGCGCCTCCAGAGCGAGCTTCCAGCCCGTCTCCTCATATAGCGTGCTTTCGCCATCGCGTATCAGCTCCACCACATCATACACGGCATGGCGTCCACTTGGTCCCGTATAAAAGGTGCGCACCTCTGTGGTCTGCATGCTGCGAAAACGCTTGTTGTCCGCATACGCCTGCAGCTCGCTCTGCGATGCAATGTTATCCAGCTTTTCATAGCTCACAACTCTGCGGCCCAGGTTGCCCACAGAAAACGGGCTGTCTGGTCTGTCATTTATGGCTACTGCCCGCAGGGCCGTTTCCAGGTCAGGGTTATCCACCTCTACGATAAAGACGTTCGGATGGTTAAACATGTCAATCGTCTGGCCCCATTCCGGGTATTGAATAGAGTATTCGTCGTCCCGATACGTCACCGAAATAGCCTCTGCAGATGGCTGCTGGAACGCGCTGCAATGCACGGTCCCGCGGCTGTCCATCCAAATACTGTTGTAATTGATTTCCGCGGCTAGGGCATTGATGATGGTAAGCCGGTCTGTGCCCGGCTCCCAGTCCTCCCGGTCGGCCTGCAGGGTGGCGGTGTTGGCCTCCACTATAAAATCCATAATGCCGGATTCTACCAGCAGCGCCTGAATAGCCGCGGTGTACAGCGTGCCCTTCGCCAAATGTAATCGCTCCTCTATTTTTGAGGAAAAAGCCAGGTAGGTGAGGTCGTAGGCGGTGAGGCTCACCACCGGCCGCATCCCGTCGTTATCCATGCCGGCATCAGTCAATACATACTTACCCAGCGGCCAGGGCTGGCCGCCGATTGTAATTACCGGCTGAATTTGGTCCGTAAGATAATTGATTTCGTCCGGTACCTCAAATTTGCCTGATAGCGTCCACTTTATCTGCGCGTCCGAGGTTACGCTAATTTCTGCGCCGCCGCCCCGGTAGGCGGTAAAGCGGGAAAACTCCACGTTATCCCGCAGCACCACATATTCCACGGCCACATTATCCGTCAATGTACGCCACCTCCTGGCGGTAATCCGTCTCCACGATGGTAAATTCCACGTCTGATGCCCGCCCATGGGCCACTTGCGCACTGCCCAGCGCCCCAATCACCACATCGCCCCAGCAGTCCTTATACACTACAATTTGCCCCAGCAGGCTGCGCACCGTCTGCACCGGCTCCCGGCCGCGCACAGTAAAGGCAAAATCATGGCTGCCCTCTGCCATGTGGTTTGTGTATGCTACCGGCTTTTGGCGCCCATAGTAGTGCACATAATCCATCTGCACGCTGTAGCTGCCCTGGTGTGTGGGCCTTTCGCCGCGCCGCAGGCGCAGTGGCAGCCATGCCCCGCCGTCCTCCACAGGCCCCAGCACCGCATTGTCAACGGCAAGGTAAGCGTATACCGGCGCGCTGTCGCCGTAATAGCCGTCAGCCGTTATGCCGCGCACTACATACTCCTGCTGGCCGTTGCTTATGCGGTCTGTGTATGCGCTGCCCTCCACGCGGGCGATTGGCATACCGCCCCGCAGAACGTAATATGCAGTATAGGCATCATCTGTCTGCCACTCCACGCTTATGCAGTTGTCCGCAGCGCGGAAGTTCGCGTCAATGGCAGGCCCCGGCACATTTTTCACCGTGACGCTGGCCATGGCCGCCGCGCTCTCAACGCCAAAAATCGTCTTGATTGTCAGCCGCACGGGGTAGGTTCCGTCCGGCAGAATATGCGGCATGCGGTACTCCTTGCCGGTGCTGTGCATCCAGCCTGTGTCATACTCCCCAATCTGTATGCGCACCCCCTGCTGGTCTGTCGATTGCCAGCGTATCGTGGGGCGCGGCTTGGTGTCCGTATACACAATTACCGGCGTGGCAGGTGCACGGCGGATAATGATAGTCGCCGCCGCACTGTAAGAACCCCACACGCCGTCTCCGTTTTTGGTGCGCACGCGCCACATAAGCGTGCCCTGCGCAAACTGCCCGGCTGGCGTTGCAAAGCTGGACGCCGCGCCCTCCGCTGTGCTCAAAGTGGTGTAGTGGCCGCCCATATTGTCACTGGTCTGCAGCTCATAGGCCGTCTGCACCGTGCCGGTGGCAATCTCGTGGCGCCAGACAAAGGTAATTCCCCCAGTGTCCTCCACAACAACGCCCACTGGGGAAACGCACACCGGCGTGCTCAGCGCATCCTGAGTGTTGACGTGTACCCATTCGCTGGTGCCTGTCGTGCCAGTGTTAGCCGTCACTGCCACCTGCCACTCAATGTCGTCGGCCGTAAAGGTGTTCGCAGGAAAATCGTAATAATTCTGCGCGCCATTTATCGTAACGCTCTGAACGTCCTCTTGCCCCTGTGTACGCCAACTTATTACAGCCGATGTCTGCACAATTTCGCCGGGCGCATCCTCGGCGCCCTCGCTCTGCAGGCTCCAGCCAAAGCGGTTGATTTCATGCTTCAGCACGCGCGCGCCTTCGGCGGGGTAAAGGTCTGCCGGTGTAACCGGCAGTTCCTCATTTCCAAAGGTTGTCCAGCTGCTGGTGGTCGTGCCGCCGCTGGTATCCGATACCTCCACCTGCCAGTCAATTTCCCCGGCAGGCAGCACGCCCGCTGGGATGGTATAGGCTTGCGTGGCGCCGTCAATGGTGTATTCCGTGTGCTCCTGCGTGCCGCTCTTCCGCCAGCGTAGCTTTGCCGCTGTCTGCCGCAGGCTGCCGGATAAATCATCCGGCTTCGAGTAGCTCAGTTCCCACGAAAAGTTTACCGGAAAGCCCTTGTAGGTGGTGGCCCGGCTGGAAGGCTGCAGGTCGGTCAGGCGTACTGCCGTACTCTGGAAGCTCACGGAGGTATAGCCGCCCGTGCCCGTCGCGCCGCTGGACGCATGCACCACAGCCTGCCACTCCATGCCGGGGCTTTCCGCGTTCGGCACTAAACCCGTGTCAAAGTCCACATACTTGCGGCTGCCGTCCACGCGGATTGTATGCCATTCGCTTTCCCCATTTGCACGCCACTGAAACTCCGTATAGCTTATCTGCAAGGTGCCGTTGATGGGTGTTTCCGCGGTCGTCCCCCACGAAAAGCGGTGATAAAAGCCCTTGCGTATCGTGGTGTTTGCCGGGCTGTAATTGCGCGAGGTTATGATGCCCTCATGCGTCTGCAACACGGCATAGGGTACATGGTCCGAGCCGTTCAGCCAAAACCGCGCTACACCGGGGTCTCCTGCGGTTGTGACACTGATGCGTGCCTCCCACCGCCCATTCCGTAGTGACACACCATCCTCACTTATCTTCCATTCGGGGCCGTTCCAGCTTGGCCCAGCTATCTGGCCCATAATGAGACTAAGTGGAAAGGCCGGATGGCAATATACTGCAATTTTTTCGTTATAATCAAAAACTTCTCCTTCGGGCACTGTTGCAGCATTAAAGTACAGCGTGCCGACGTCTACCATTCCAACTCCATGTGGGTCATCAATACGCAGTTCGCCCACGCCGCCGGAAATATTTTTGAAATTCTGACTATCGTCGCAGTATACAGTATAATGGCCCATTGTTCACATCCCTCTCACATAGCCCTGCCGGATGGTTCGCTTTTCCCCCTCCATCCGGCGTATAATTTGGTTAAAGGTCTCAATGTTGGATACATCCAGCACAATCTGCCTGTTATCTACATAGGTCCCCGTCCCGCGGCTTGCCGCCAGCATAGCGTGCGATTGCTCCGCAGTATATACCGTTTCGCCGCCGGAAAATCGCATCAGTTCCGGCCCGTTTTCACCCACCCAGCGCCAGCCCGGCGCGGCTGAGCGGGTGCCTCTGGCATAGCCCGTGCCCACCTGTGCCTGCAGGTCGCTCACGCTTGGCACCTGCTGTGTCTGGATATTGACAATCGGCACTCCGCGCAAGGCACTCACCAGCATGGCAATGCCTGCCGTCACCAGAAACACCGCCGCGCCCACAATCAGCAGGTCTGTCGCTAGCATTAAAAACTGAGAGCCCGCAGCAGCCGCCGTTGGCCCGGCCGCTGCCAGCGCCTTTGTCGCGGAGGCCGTGCCTGCCGCCACAACGCGCATGCCCACAGCCGTGCCCGCCGCCTTCACCGCCACCAGCGCCAGTCCCCCAGTAACCAGCACCACCACCGGGTTGAGTTCTGACAAAAAGCCTATCACGTCTGCGCCTACAGCCAGTATCTGGCCTGCCGCGTCCACAATGGCAAGTATCTGGTCCTGGTGGTCCACCAGCACCTGCATCAGTGTGGTTTTTATTTTGGTTTCAAGCGGCTCAATGCTTTTTGCCAGTTCTGTGTAAGACACCTGCAGCTCATAGTTCGCGGCTTCCGCCTCCATCATACCGGCATTTCCCTCTTTATAGCTGGCCCATAGTTCGTCCAAACCATTCTTGCGCAGTTCTTCCAACACAATTTGCTGGCGCCGCCCCTCGCTGCTGGTGCGGCTCAGCTTCTCGTTCAGGGCGTCCACATTGACGCCTAGGCGTCCCAGCAGCTCCGCATACTGGCCTGTTGCCTCGCCCGTGGCAATGGTCTCCTGCAGGCTGTCCGCCAGGCTTTCTATTTTTATCGTTTCCGGGAATTTCACCACCGCACCTGCCAGCAGGTCAATGGCATCCGCCGCCGTTTCGGCATCCTTAAAACCCGCCGCCAGCACGTTGGAAAGCGCCTCCACCACCTCGTTTGTGTCGCCCGTAATGGCATACAGTTCTCCGGCCTTTTCGTGCATATACTCCATGCCAATACCGGCGTCCTTTGCGTTTTGCTCCAGAAAAGATAAATCGCGCCGCAGCTCCTTGGTCTGCCCCAGCAGTTCCGTGCATTTCCCAATTACGGCGCTCAGCCCGTTGCCTATCAGGGTGCCCAGCGCCACGCCAAAGGTTTTCGCGCCTCTGCCGCCGTCCTCCATGCCGTTTCCGGCCTGCTTTGAGGCTTTCCCGGCTTTCTCCGCACTCTCCGTGGCTTGGTCCATCACCTTTTCCGCATCTGATAAGGCAGCCGCAAAATCGTCCGATTTCTTTACGTTTTTCTCAATCGACGCCTCAAGGCTCAGCATCCGCTTTTCAAGGCGCAGCGCCTGGCTACTGGTCTCACCGTACCGCTCCTGCACGCGCGCATGCTCGCGCTCGCAGTTTGCAAGCTCTGCCTGCTGGTTTACAATAGTCGCATTCAGGCGGTCCAACTCCCGCGCGGCCGCCTCAATGCCCTCGGTGGTGGGCTCTATTTTCCATTTTTCAGCGTTTTTACGGGCCTTTTCCAGCTCTTTATCAGCCTTTTGCACAGCGGTACCTGTGCTGGCGGCAAAGCCTTCCATCAGGCTCTGCATCTTGCTTATCGCCTGCTGGATGCGCCCAATATCAATGCTTGCGCCAATAACAATGCCGTCACCCGTTAATGTGGCCCCCACGCATATCCCTCCTGTCCATGGCTGCATCGTATTCCGCCTCGTAGTCCACGCGCTCCAGTGCCACGGCACGCTTTAAGCGAGCATACCGGGCGCGCTCCTTTGCGTCGGGTATCGTGCCCAAATCAATGCTACGGTAGCGCATGGCCGTCATAATCTGGCTGTCAGGTGGCAGGCTGTCAAATATCGCCCGAAACTCCCACCAGTGCATCCGCGCTGTTTTCAGGTCAATTCCCGCATATACGCGAAAGTCGCCCCAAATGCGCAGCGCATCCTTTTTCCAGTCCAGCAGCCGCTCCGGCGCCGGTTCCGCGTCCTCCGTCAGCTGCCCGCAGAAATAAAAATCGAGCACCCCCTGCAGGTGCTCGTCCTCACGCTCCGGCATCACGCCGCCGAATACATTTAGCAGCAGGATATCATGCTTTTCGGCCCAAAGCAGCGGCGAGTCTAGCACATAGCCCACGTTTTTCAGCCACCACAGCCAGTCCGTCGGCACTCTCCGGCCCTGTATCGTCTCCGGCAGCTGCAGCATCGGCAGCAGGCCCACCGTCTCCTGCTTGTCCGTCATGCGTCATTGCCTCCTTTGCCTCCGGCGCTATGTACTGCTGCAGCATTTCATTTCGGCCCGCCAGTATCTCGCCGTAAATGTACGCGCACAGGTCAATGTGCTCCCCGCTGTTTTCAGGCCGCCCCGCAAAAATCTCCCGGTATTCCTCCGGCCCGATGGTGCCCTCAATAAAGGTGCGGCATACGCGCACCAGCTTGTCGTTGGCAGCCAGCACGTCCTCCACCTTCGGGCGCTCCTGCTCCGCCGCGCCGTCCTGCTGCACGGCGGCGGTCGTCGCCTGCTGGTATACGCGGCTCAGCTCCTCCGCCGCCCGCAAAATGCGCGGGAAATCCCGTGTGACGCCTTCCAGCATCCTGCTGTCGGAAAAGTCACACGGGTACGCCTTGCCGCATATCACTACCTCGCGCTTTCGGCGAAACTCAAACCCCGCGCTCATTTCGCGCCCGCCTTTGCTGCAGCCGGGGTAAACGTAGGCGTGCCTCCCTCGGCAATCGTCACTACGCCCGCTTCCGGCGTACCCTCTATTTTCAGGCCAAACCCAATGTTCTCGCGGTTATTGGCGTCGCCGCTGCCGTCGTCCGTAATGCTCAGCACGGCAACGCCCTGGTGCCCGTTGACGGCCTCCGCCCCCATGTTGTCGTAGCACTCCAGAAACTTCACCCTGCGCCCGTCCAGGCTGTACAGCTTGTCCATAATGGCATCCTGCGCCTTGTCACCCAGCACGCGCCAGCCGCTCCATGTCCTCGACACAGTAATGCCCGTCACTTCGCTTTCAGCCACCCCGCGCCCGGCCATGTCGTAGTAGTCCTGGCTCTGCTCGCTGATGCTGTTCCCGCGGGAGGAAATCCCCTTGGCAATTTCCGCCCACTCCGGCGTTCCGTTTGTGCTTACATCTATCCACCAGCGGCGGTTATACGCGCGCGGCGTCAAATAGGTTCCCGGCATCGTCGTCACTCCTTTTCGTAAATTAAGGCGCCCTGTATTTTGTAGACGCCGTATTGATAGTTTTCGTCCCATTCCGTAAGGCCCCCGTCGCTGGCCGTAATGCGCAGAAACACCGCGTCCGTCAGCGGCACGCCCTTCCGGTTCTGCTCCTGCACCCAGTCCTGCAGGCGCTCCAAAAAGTTGCAGTTGTCCAGGCGCAGCACATCGTCCGCGCTCATGCGCGTGGCCGCAAGCACAAAATTGTACTGCCACGTCACCGCGCCCGTCATGTCCCGCGCCAGCTCCGCGCTGCCCGTGGGCAGTATCGCGCAGCCCTCGGCGTCCGTCTCAATCTGGTCTGTGCGCGGCGCAAGCTCCTGCAGCACCGGGCATTGCGCAAACAGCGCCTGCAAATCGTTCAAAATTGCCATTTACCTGCCTCCCTGCAGAATAAAGCGTTTTTCGTCTGCAAGTATCTGTTCGCCTTCCGCCGCCATCAGCCGCATGTCCCAGTACGGCCCGGCCAGGCGGTTATAGGTCGTCGTATACCGCAAATCCCTGTTCGTGGCCCGTTTCGGCGCGCGCCCCACCATCACCTTGCCGAAATACAAATACTTGATGTGCGGCCCGCGGATAACAATGCGCCCATTTTTCGGCTCCTGCCCTTGGGCAATGGCGTTTTCCACGCTGCTGTAAGTGCGCTTCGGCACATACTTGGTAATGCGCCGGGCGATGTTTCCCACAAGATGCTGCTGCGCGGGCCCTCCGGGCTCCAGCCCCAAATCCCGCGCCAGCGTCTGCAGCTCCGGCAGCCGGATGTCCACCTGCAGCATGCTCATTTTGCTGTCACCTCACAGTGGGGCAGCCCGCCGAACGTGCAGTGCACCAGCGCCTCCACGGTCAGGGGCTTGTCCGCCAGCAGCGCCCTCAGCGCCGCTGTGTCCGCCACCTCGCCCGTGCGCTCGCCCCGCACCACATAATCCCGCTCGCGGCCTGCGCCCTTATATTGCTCCGGCAGCTCTCCGGGTATGATAATGCTCACGCCCTCCGCGTCCTCCTGCCAGTAGCAGGCGGGGGCATACACCCGCGTATATGCCCCCGGCCCGGCCTGCAGGTACAGCGTGCAGCTCGCGTTTGGCGTCAGCATCCGCTTGCCCCCCGGTACAAAAGCCCGCTGCGCACGGGGATATACTGCGCGGCAATGCGCAGGCAGCGGCGCTCAAAGCTGCCCGTCTGCGCGTCGTCCTGCTGTATGCTGCGGCTCCATTTTCCCACGCTCTCGCTGGTTACCTTTCCGCCCGCCAGCACCGCCACGTCCTGGGCGTGCTGGGCGTCCGCCAGCGCGCAGTGCGCCATGCGCACGCTCCTTGCCAGCTTTTCATCCTTCTCCCAGGCCCCGTCCTGCAGGCGGTCCAGCGTCAGGCCGTGCAGCACATACTCCGCGCGGGCCAGGCATCCCTCCACCTCTGCCTCCGGCAGCCTGCCGTGGTAGGTGCCATAATAAAACTCCTTGTCCGCTACCATGCGCATTCCCTCCTGTGTTACGGTTACGCCTCCGGTGCTTCCGCGGCCTCCGGCTCGCCGGTCTCCAGCGCCGTCTGCACGGCCAGCAGTAAATCCTGCTTTTTGGCCGCGCCCGTCACGTCAATGCCGTGCGCCGCCGCAAAGCTGCGCAGCTCCGTCACCGTCATGTCCTCCGGCGCCTTCTCCTGCGCCGGGGCGGGGTCCTCTTTTCCCGCGCCGCGTGCCTCCGCCTCAGCGGCGGCCGCTTCGGCCCCTGCCGCAAGGGCCGGGGCGGTGTCCGTTTCCTCATAAAAAATCAGTCCAACCGTTCTCATATTTTCCTCCTGTCAGCTTCCGGCTTCTGCCGCGTGGTGCAGGTAAATGCCCGCCAGCTTGTTGGCGTACACATCCGCAATGCCCACAGTGCGGTAGCCAAACATGTGGCGGTCGCCGTCCATATCATCCTCCGGCCCCTTGATTTTTGGCACCACATGTTTTTGAAACTGGATAAGCGCAGACGGGTGAATCACCATAAAGTTGATGTTCTTGGCCGCAGTAGCCTTTTTATAGCCGCCTGCTTCTTCGCCGCTCGTTTTGCCGTCCAGCATGTCGATGGCCGTATAAAAGCGCGTCTGCGGCACCAGCGTTTTGCTTGCAAAGCGCGTCAGTATCTCGCGGCTCTTCGTCGTGTCCAGGTCGGCAATCATCCCGTCCAGGGTGGGCGTAATGTACAGGTGGCGGTTTTCCGTGGGCACCTCATCCTCGTCCATCTTTGTAACGGCCGCGCGCAGTGCCGCCAGCACTGCGGCGCCGTCCGAAAGGTCGGCCGCTGCAGCCTTGGAAATGCCGCTCTTGCCTGCGTAGGTCGCAAAGCGGAAGGCGTCCAGCTCCGGCACCACCTTGGTGCGGATAAACTCACCGCTAAGGCGGCTGAAAGCCAGCTTTGCAGTCTCCTGCTCGTCCAGCGCGTCCACATAAAACTTGCGGCCGCGGTCATAGTTGCATTTGATGGTCTCGTTCGTCATGGTTACGTCGCCCTTGACATAGCCGTCGTTGCGGCTGTAGTCGCCCAACCCCTGCATGCTCAGCATGGGCACAATCAGCTCATTGGCGTTCGCGCCCTGGCGCGCCAGCTCCGGGGCGCCGTCCAGCCTGCTGGTAAGTGACGCCAGCTTGTAAACTTCGTCCAAAATCGGCACAAATGCCTTTGCCAGTGCAATGTTGTTTGCCATATTGTTTTACCTTGCCTTTCTTGTTGTAGTGTGTGCGTCATTCCACGGGCAGGCCCGCTGCCTTGCGCATGCCCAGCATTTCAGCGCTGTATTTCGCGCCGCTGGGCAGTGCGCCGGTGCCGGTGCCTGCCGCGGGCGCGGGCTCGGCGCCGCTTTGTGCCGGCGCAAACAGATACCCGTCGCTCTTCTGCGCTGCTGCAATGGCCGCCGCAATGTCCGCATCCTGGTTCTTGCTGGCGCGCAGCGTCTCAAGGTCCAGCGCGCCTTGCGCCAGCTTCGGGTTGTATGCTCTTGCGTCCGTCAGCGCCTTTTCAATTTTGGCGGCAAAGGCAGCCGCGGCCAGCTTTTCGTCGCGGTCCTTCTCCGCGGCCTCCGCGCGCTGCTTGTAGTCCGCTATCTGTGCCTTTACCTGCTCCGCATCCAGCCCCTCAAATTTGCCGATTGCCTCGTTTGCGTCAGCCAGCTGCTGCTCAAGCCCCGCCGCCTTTGTGGCGGCCGCCTCCAGCTCCGCCTTCGGCGCATACTCCGCGGTAATCTGCGCCTCCAGCTTTTTGTCCAGCTCCTCGGTGTAGGCATCACCCAAAAGCTCCTTGGCCCATGTAAGTGCCATGTGTCAGTCTCCTTTCCTTGTCTCATAATGTTTTATACATAACAAAAGGACCCCCGCAAAGGGGTCCTTCGGTTATCGTTTCAGGGGCATTTTATGCCCGTTTTTATGCCTTTGAAAACATCCGTTTATTCGCTTTTTTCATCTGTCGCGCGAGTGCGCTGCAGTTCTTCCAGCAGTTCATCTATCGTGCGGGGGTCTGTGTACTGCTCAATCACCGCTCGCAGATTTTCGCCCGCGAACTCTGCTTCAAGGGTCTCCACATACTTTTCTATGTTCTCTCCAGAAGAAAAGTCATAGGCCGGATACTTACGTCCAGTCCTCTCCTGATATGCGGTCCGCAGCTGATGAACTCCATGCTCCCACAGATAGTCATGGTATGTCTGCGGCATAAAAGTTTCCTCTATCAGTATCGGCTCCTCGTTTTCGGAACGTTTCCGGGGCTGTTCATCGGGTTTCTTCATCCTGCATCCTCCTCAAAAAAGGGCTTCATACGCTTTCCACAATTCCGGCCATGCCATTTTTACAATTTTCAGTTCCGGGCTGTTCTGCGCTTCCAGCACAAACAGCTCTGCGAAAATCTCCAACGCCCGGTTGTCTGCACGGGCCGCCCAGTAAGCCCTTGTATGTCCGCTATCCTCAAACAACTCGCCTCCACTTAGAGCAGATAAAATATCTTTCATTGCTCCTTGCCGTATCTTACTTTCTAGCGTTTTATAAAGAGATATGTTTTTTTGAACATCCTTCGCAGCACGGTCAATAGCCTCCCGAAACCTCTTGTTTTCGAAAGACTGAATATTCAGAAAATCAGCGCGGTGTGCCGTCTCATGTAGCGCCGCAAAATCGAAATCCATCTCGTCAAAGCCCTTGGCCCTGGGGTTATACAAAATGACATCATCTTTCACGGAATACGCAAACGTGCTGTTTAACGTCTCGTCCGCACGGTATTCCGTGGGGTTGGAGCGGTTGTAGTAGTCTAAGTACATCTTAACGCGCTCCGGCGCCTGCGTCAATGTGTCCAGGTATTCCAGATGCTTGCGCAGGGCGGTGTCAAGATCCAGCGTGCCGTCCCTGCGCTTCAGGCCGCCCGCGGGCTGCGGCATTTCCAGCCGCCCGTCCGCCTTCAGCGCGCGGGCCAGCCCCGCCGCCCGCACCCGTTCCGGCGCGGTGGGCAGCCCGGCCGCCGCCGAAAACCGCTCATATTCCGCGTTTAACTGCCGCAGTAAAAGGCGGCTGCTGCGCAGTTCCCCGCTGCCCAGCTTGCCCGCCTCCTGCGCCGCGGCTATGCGGTCCTTGCATTGCCGGATGCTGCTTTCCAGCGCCTTCTGCTGCTGGGTGGCCTCATATTGCGTGTAGTGGCGGCCCTCATAGTCAATGCCCCGCGCATTTTCCTGCGCCAGCTCCGCCAGCTGCTCCTCCGTCCACTGTGGGCTGTCCACCCCCAGCCGGATAGGCCATGCAATGTGCTTGCAGCTCAGGGTGCCAATGCGCCGCTGCAGGCGGCTGTTCAGCGTCTTATACTCCTTGTCGCTGTACTGCCGCCCCTGTATGGGCTCATGGTCCGGGGCGCATGCCCCGTGCGCGCTTATCTCCCAGCCGTCATAGCCGCCCTCGTCGTGGTGCTGCTCCTGGATGGCCGTAGTCATTTCGCCCATCTTGCCCATAATGGCGCGCTGGGCCATGTACTCCACCGCAAAGCTGCGCCCGTCCGAGCGTTCAATGGTGCGTATGCCGCGCTGCCACAGCCGCAGCGTGGCCCGCCGCACGGCCTCCTCCGGCGTCTTTGCCCCGCTGGACACCTGCCGGAATACATAGTCCATCGTGCGCCGGTACACGTCCTTTATGGGGTACACCCGCCCGTCCACATCCGCCGCGGCCAGCTCGCCCAGCACATGGGCCACCTCGCTGCGCGTCGCCTTCACGTAGGCTTTGGCAATGTTCCGCAGGCTTTCGCTCTCCTCCAGCGGCGCGGTCTTTTCCGCCGCCCAGCCCAGCAGCTGCTCCACCGCATCATTTGTCAAAGCCGTCTGGCGCTGCAGCGCCTGTGCTATCGCGCTGTCTGCTCCGGCAAGGCTCTTTGCCAGCAGCAGCTTGTACGCGGCGCTGGACGTTACCTGCCCCGCCGCGGCAATGCACCGGCACAAATCGCGCAGCAGCTCCTCTGTAACGGGCCCGTATATGTCGGCTATCAGTTCCCGCAGCCCGTCAATTTCCTGCGGCGTCAGTGCCATGGCCTCACCTCATGCCCGCCTGGGCGGTCAGTTGCGTCATTTCCGGCATGTACCTTTCACGGATAGCCGCCAGCTCCTCCGGCGTCCCGCAGGGCAGGTCATATTTTTTGGCAAGCGCCAGCTCCGGCTTCAGCATCCCAGCCTGCACCAGCTCCAGCGTGTCCTGCCAGTCCTTCTCCGCGTCGTACAAAACGCCGTTGCCCCAGCTCACGCTCAGCAGCTCCTCCATGTCCACCGCCTGGGCGCTGCACAGCCCCAGCGCCTGGCCCCACAAATCCGTAATGCGCAGCGTTTCCAGCAGCGCGTCATACCACATCTGCTGCAAATCCATAATGGACAGGCTGTAATCGCCCTCGCTGCTACTTATTTCCTTCGCCGTGCGCTCTGCCGCCTCCACGTCCGACAAAATGCCGCGCTTCAGCCCAATAATGTTTTCGCACGCTTTCAAATAACTCTGCTTGCGCCGTTCAAAGCTTTCATCTCGCAGGGCCGGTGAAAATATCGTCAGGCCCCCGTCCCCGGTGTCGCCGTCCAACCCCACAAAAACATCATCCTTCAGCTTCGCCACGCCGCCCTCCGGTCCCGGCATCACCAGCTTGTCCGCGTTCGCCATAATTCTGCTGCGCCCCAGTTCAAACTCGCGCCCCAGCTGATACTCGTTGCGGTAAATGTTATGTATCAGCTGCACTGCGCCCTCGTATACGCTCACGCCGTCCGGGCTGCCGTCCACATTGTTTGCCATGGGCAGCCGGATGTAGGTCATTCCCAGCCCGCCAAAGGGCATGCTGTAGGTGTACTCCGGCGCAAGGTGCGCATACTGCGGCAGGCTGTCCAGCCGCACCTCGCGGCCCAGCGTCTCGCTGGTGGACGATACATACAGCCTATATCGGATAGTTAAATACCCGTGCCCATCCACGCTGCGGCGCTCCAGCAGCGTATAGCAGCTGTCACCCGCCCGGCTCCGCTCGCTCAAAAGCACGTCGGTGATGCCCTCCGGCCCGCGGGCCAGTACGTTGTATCTGTCGCGCCGCACCATCTGGTAGGCAAGCCCGCCTGCGCTGCCCGGCGCAGGCTTCACAAAGCCCTCGCCGCCCACCAGCACCCACTGCAGCACCTCCTTTTTTATGGCGTCTATGCGGCTGCGCTGCGCGTCCAGCCACGCGGCCTTTCCACTCAGCGCCTGCCCGTTAAAGGCCGAATCATACTCCGCAAAGCATGCCTTTGTCAGCTTGTTGGTGATGGTGTAGGGCAGGCGCTGGGCCGGGTTTTCCTCCATGCCCTTTACTGCTTCGCGCATAAAAAACAGTTCAAACCATTCCCGCACGGCCTCCTGCATGGCGGGCGTGCTGATGTCCTTCAGCTTCGCTGCCTGCGCTCCTGTAATGGCGGCATCGTCAAATAGTGCCCGGATTACTGCGTTCATCTGCCGTTCCTCCTTTCAAAACAATTTGCGGCCGCCTTGCCCGCAGCCCGCGCTCCATGCCGTCTATGTACGCCCGCAGCGTGCGGTTTTCCGCTTCCAGCTCCCGCACGCGCTTTTGCGCCGTCTCCAGCGCGTCGCCGTATTCCAGCACCGCCCAGCTTGGCAGGTATTTCTTCAGCAGCCACTCCCTCAGCTTCATGCTTTATGCACCCTTTCGCTGCCAAATACGGCTGCAGGCGTACCGCGCCGCGTCTATGCCGTGGTCTCGCGCATCCATCAAAGTGCCCAGCACGGTTCCATCCGGCGCCACCTCATATTCCCATTCCAAAAACTCCTGCAGCGTGCACGGGCAGCGGTTCGGGTCTATCACAATGGCGGTCAGCCCCTGCAGCCATTTCACACCCAGTTCACGGCTGCCCGGCCCCTTTCGGGCGGGCCAGCACCGCAGCCCAAAGCTGCGGTAGTCTGCACAGGCTTTTTCATCCGAAAGGTCGGCCAGTATCAGCTCGCCCGGCGCCACCCGTTCCTTGACGATTTTCGCCGTGACATGGTTTGTCAGCTTGTTGCCTCTAGCCTCGTCGAATATATAAAGCGTGCGAGTGCCCGCGTGGTAGTAGGTGCGGATAAACACCCACGGGTCGGGGTACCAGCCCCAGTCCACGCCGCTGATGATATTGTCAAAGCCCGCTATCTCCTTTGCCGTTATTTTTCGGCTCACAATGTTGTCAAACACCTGCGTGCCGCTGCCCACCATTTCGCCCAGGTACATATGCCGGTATATCAGCGGCTTTGTCTTGCGCAGCCAGTCCGCGCCGTCCAAAAATTCCTTGCCCAGCCATTTCCGCGGCGCGTCCAAATAAGACGAGTGGTGCACCAGCTTACCCGGCTGCTGCTCCCGCGCATACCGGTTTGCCCAGTTGCGGGCATTTGGCGGCGGGTTATAGCTGATAAGCGTCAAGGTCGGGTTGTCGCCTGAGCCGCGGAAGGCCGATTGCTTCACGCTCAATACAGCGTTTTCCCCGCGGCGCAGCTGGTCGGCCTCCTCAAACCACAAACAGCCAATGTACCCAAATTGCGGTTTGATGCCCTTTATCTTCATTTCGTCGTCCAGCCCGCGGAAATAGATGGTCTGCCCCGTCGGCTTATAGATAAGGCGCAGCGGGTTCTTTTTTTGTATAAAGCTATCCGTAAGCCCCAATATGGCAATCGCCCACAGCATTTGCGCATACACGCTATCCTCCAGCGTGTTGCCCATCTGCCGCATCACCAGCGCGTGGCTCTTCGGCCATTTCAATAGCCATAGCACAATTTCCACACTGCAAAACGAGCTTTTCAGGCTGCCGCGCCCGCCCTCCTCCACTACCGTGTGCACGCTCTGGCTTCGAATCGCCCGGTGCGAGTCGTAAAACGCCCGGCCTATCACGTCTTTCAGGTCAACATTCACCGCCGGGCGGTTATATGCTGTCAACGATGTTCACCTCCGCCGCTCCGCCGCTGTTCTCCCTCTGCAGCTCCGTCCATAGCCGGATGGCGTCCATATCGCCCGCCTGGCATTTGCGCATCAGCACCGCATGCACCGCCGCAGTCTCCTCCACTGTGTATTTCTCCCTCAACAGGTCAAGCAGGGCCAGAAAATCCCGCTTGCTGGTCTTGGTATACTGTTTACGTAGCATTTTCAAATCGTCCACAAAGTTAAAATCACGCGCGTTTTTCTGCTGCTCAATGGCCTCGGCCAGCGCATCTATGCTCGTCTGCTGCGTCCTTTTCATTCTGCTTTCCCCTCGCTTTCGTCACAGCCCCAAAATTGCCCCTGTAACGCAAAAAGCCCCAGACGGGCAGTTTCCCCGCCGCAAGCTTGTAAACGGTTATAAACGCCTTCAAAACGGCGGTAAACGGGTTGTTACGGCAGGCTCGTGTCAATATCCGTTTTTTCGGCGGGCGCGCTTCGCCATCCGGCCATTTCTGCCCGGCTTTCTCTTGCCTTATGCCCGCCGCTCGCTCCGCAGGGGACGAATCAACCCCGCCTTGCTCCCGGCTACCCTGTTCGCTTTTTACACACTGTAAACGCCTTTTGTAAACCCTGTTTTCCGCACACAGCGCGGGAAGGGGCAGGCGGGCCGCCCGCTCTCCTTCATTGCCCATACGCACCTCGCGCACAGCTCCGGCGGCTGCATCAGCCTGCACCCGGCAATTTTCCGTGCCAAAGCCCGCCGCCGCGCGCTGAAGGTCCTGCGCTTTTTCATAATACCGCCGCCTCCTGTGCAATAAAGCTGAAGCGCAGCCTGCGCTGTGTGCCCAGTATATCCGCCAGCACGGTGGCCCGGCGCTGGCGCCGGTCCATATGTACAATACGGCCTGCAAACTGTAGCAGCGGCCCGTCCGTCACACGCCAGCCGCCCGGCGCAAACAGCACTGTGGAAAGGCCCAGCACCTCCGCCGAGGCCAACCCCCAGCGCACCACGTCTACCTCGGCCAGCGCCTGCGGCCTACCTGCCTCCAGCCCCAGCCAACGGATAACGCCCTGCACAGGCGCTACTATGTGGTACAGCGCCGCGCTGTATTCCACACCTACAAATACATACCCTGGCAGCAGCAGGCGCTGCTCCTCGTGCCAGACGCCGCGGCGGCGCAGCAGCACCTTTTCCTCCGGTGCCCGCGCCTCTATGCCCTTGCGCCGCAGTGCGCCGCACACATCTTTTTCGTGGGCCGTCACAACTTGCAACACATACCAGTTCATTTACAGGCCCTCTTTCTTTTTGCGTTCGATGAATTTTGCCACCTGCTTATACAGCTCCGGCTGCTCCTGCGCCAGCGCCGAGAATATCGATGCCTGCACCTCATCCAGCGCCGCCGTCACAACATCCTTGTTCTGCATATCCACACGCTGCTTGTATGCTACCGCGCGCGTCACACCGCTTATCTCCCGCATCAGCTTGTCCGCGCGCATCTCGCTCCAATCCTTTTCCGTCTTGCTTGTCAGGGCAAGCATCATCTTGTGGATGGCAATGCGCAGCAAAACCTCCGCCGCGTCCTGCTCCGGGTATTTTTCCACCTCTTTGCGCAGCGCCTCAAAGTTTTCCTGCGCCACTATCAAATCGCGGTAGCTCTCCGCTAGCCTCTTGCCGTACCGGCTCACCGTCGATTCCGACACCGATACGCCCGCCTGCTCTTGGATATACGCCTGTATCTCCGGTATGCGCACCGTGCAGCTTAAAAGCATGTTGTCCACAGCGTTGCGCACCTCCGGCGGCAGGGCCGCTATTTTCCCGTAGCTGCGTTTGCCTTTCAGCGGCATCGGCTGCTGCATCCCGTTCCCCTCCTTTACGGCCGCACCAGCGGGTCCTTAATATGCCCGCCCAACAGCTGCGTCCCTTTGGGCATCAGCTTGCACTCCAACTCCTCCAGCGGCAGGTCAGACACCTGTGCGTCCAGGTGCTCCTTTACGGTCCGCACCGTAATATAGCCGCTCTCCTGCAGGTAATCCAGCGCCGCGCGCAGCTCGCCCCGCGGTATCTGCTTTTCATCTGATAAAATCGGCCCCGCGTTGCGCAGCTTGTAATAGGTGCCGCGGTACAGGTTCAGCATGCGCAAAAACACTTCCGCGGCATAGCTCATGCTCGTCAGTTCCGTGCGGGCCTCCAAATCCTTTTCCAGCATCTTATGTTCTCCTCTCCATCAGGTATCGTGTCAGCGTGTCCACCTTGTTTTCCAGCTGCAGCACGCTGCGCTCAAAATCGGTTTTCCGCAGGCATTTTTCCTTAACCTCTTTGATATCGTCGCTCAAGGTCTGTATCTCAGTTTTCATTTCCGTGCGCACTTCTTTTACTTCCTGCCGCAGAATTTCCATGTCTTTCTGGTGGGCTGTGCGCAGGGTATCCATCCCCTTTTGGTGGATTGTGCGCAGGGTTTCCATATCCTTCTCGTGGCTGCTGCGGGGTGTGTAGTTTTCGCGTACCTCCTTGATGTCGGCACCGTTTTTGTCCAGCTGCTTAAACACACTGCGACTCACCAGCGCACCGATAAGGGTAATAAGCGCCGTCACGCAAATTGTTATCAGCCACCATGTCCCCGCATCAAACACCATTCCGTCCATGCTCTCCTCCTGTGCCGGGCAAACAAAAAAGGTATGATGCCCGCGTTTGCTACAGGCATCATACCTTATCTTTTAGGAAGCCGTATATTTGAAGCGCTTCCTCGAAATTATTTCCGTTTCTTTTCTTAATCCAGGAAGGATAATTGTCCCGGCCCAGGCGCAGTGCGCAGCTTTTTGGCCTCCTCCTTTACAATTTCACGGATGCTTCGGTCTGTCAAGCCCCATTTGCGGGCAAGCTCATATATATTGCGCCCATTGTATTCCCGCCGTATCAGCTCATCCCGCACCGGCCGCACCAACTGCTCGGCCACCGGCACATACAAATTGCTTGTGCCGCCATAGGTATCTACCAGCCGGATAAAGCCTTCCATGCCGATTGCCTCCGCCAGTTCGCGGGCGCTGCCGTCCAAATTCTCCAGCTTCAGCTCTTTCAGCAGTTCATTGCGCATGCCGCGCCGCCTCCCGTTCCCGGCGGTAGCGTTCGCTGTACAGGTATTTTCTTTCTTTTTCCTGTGTGTACCGGCTTAGTGCTTCAATAAGTGCCGCGCCCTGCACCCTGCTCAAAAATCGAAATGGCTGCGTGGGGAAGGCCGTCACGCCGAATTGCTTGTGAATGAAACCGCACAGCCGGTCACGAAGCTGCACGCCCTCCGGTGCTGGGTCGAATTTTTCAAGCTGGAACATCAGGTGCCAAACCTTTTTCTGCTGGCCTGAGCTCAGCCCGCCCGGCAGCTCCTCATACTTTCTCGGCCGCTTTGCCGGCCTGGGCCCGGCCGGGGCGCTGCGCCGCCGCAGCTCTGCCAGCACCGCCTGTGCCTCGGCGTGCGTCAGCGCCTTAACGGCTTCCTTGCCCGTCAGTCCCTGCACCAGCATGTGCAGCGCATCCTCGTGCCCGCCGCCCTGCTCCACCATGCCCAGCTTGGCCGCAATGGCATAAATGCTTTTTATTTGCCCCTTGTCAATTTCCAGCGCCCCCATGGCCGCGCCTCCTTTCCGTTTTATGCCTCCGGCTGCTCGCCGCTTACGTCATAGTAAAATTCGTCGCGTGTGCGGATATACGCCCCTATGCTTTCCAGCACCTCGCACGGCTCCTTTTTCAGCGCCTCCCGGTCAAGGGTCTCCGTGGTCTTTACAAGCTCCTTGCGGCCTAGGGCCTTCAGCGCCGCAATGGCCTCTGCTACCTTGGCAGGCGCCAGTATCAGCCTGCTGGACGTGCGGTAGCCCACCTTTCCAAAGGTAAGTACACGGCTTTTGCCGCAAAGCTCGGCCCGGTGCGCGTCCACATAGTCCTTTATGTCGCCTTCCAGCCGCTTGATACGGTTCTGTAAGGGCTGCGCGTTTTTGGTGTAGTCGTCCTTCAGGCCGTCAATGCGCCGGTCCAGCTCAACGCCCAGCTCTGTAAGCGCATACTGGCATTCCTTCAGGTCGCGCAGCGCCGCGTCCACCGCCGCCCAGTCACGCAGCACCGGCTCACTCGCCACTCGTTTCCTCGCCATCCTGTTTTCCCTCCGTTTCTTTCGCGTTTTCAACTCCTTCACAGCGTACCAGCGGCCGCCCCGATACTCTCATACCGCAGGCCCCGCCGTACAGCGGGCAGTCTTGACTGCACATATTTTGCACCTCCTTTTTGCCTCCCTCTGCATCTTCCGGGCTTGGGACCGGCCTGCCTTCCTGGCAGGGCTGCATTAAGGCGGGGCCGAAGCCCCGGTTGCGGTACTTTTCTTTTATGTCTCGCTCTTGGGTGGTTCACTGGCATGTGATATACTCTGGTTGGGGGTGCTTATATGCAGACTTTGGACAAACTTTCAAGGCGCATTCTTTCTGAACTTTCTTCACACGGAAAAACAAATTATTCCTGCGCTGTCGCATCTTCCGCACTTTTTTCAGGAGATACGACTATTCCTCAACTCGCTGTCACACTAAAGTCTAATGAAACCACCGTGCGGCGGGCCATTTCACACCTGATAGAGCAGGGCTATTTAACGCCCTTTGATATGACGCTTCCAAATGGCGGAAAAATTGTACTCGGCGTTTATCTTTCTCACAAAGGGCTGCACTATAAAGAACTCTCCGCGCTGGATAGGCGGCAAACACTTCTTAAAAGTGTGTGGCTTCCTATCCTTGTTTCTATTGCCACAAACATAACAGTAAGCGTACTGCAATGGTTGTGGCCGCTGATAATACAATGGTTATCCAGTTTTCACGGATGAACTTCCGCACTTTTCCCCCTCCTTTTGCCCCCCTCTGCATCTTCCGGGCTTGGGACTGGCCTGCCTTCCCGGCAGGGCTGCATTAAGGCGGGGCCACCTAGCCCCGGTCTGTCATGTGTTCTGTGCGCGCATCCGCATGCCTAACAGTGCAGCGCGGATGCGCGCATCGTTTTTTTCAATACACCAGCCGTCCTCGCACAGCACCTTCACTGGCGTCAGCCCATCGGCATATCCCTCCGCTGCTTCCTGCAGTGCTCGGCGCAGCTCCTCTGCTTCTGCTCCGTCAAATTCCAGTTCATTCACCGTAAGCTCTACTGTATATCTGTACCTCATGTGCCCTCCTGTGTTTTGCCGTGCGGTTCATCTCGTGTTTTTCGGTTCCCTGCGCTCTGCAAGCCATTCCTCAAATTCTTTCCTGTGCTGCAGGTATTGCCGCAGCAGCCGCAGGCCCCGCGCAGTGTTCGCTACTCCGTTCACCGCGCTCTGCACCACGCTCACCAGTATCTCCACCAGCACGCCCACTGCAATCGCCGTGCCTAATGTGTAAAACACCACCGCAGGCACAAGCAATGCCATCCGTTCCATTTCTGCGCCTCCCTAGTTCCAGCCTACGCCAAGGTGCACCGCCATGCTGTACAGCCCGTCATAGGTGATGTTTTCGTTTCGCACACTGTTGTTGTATACGGTCTTTGCCCCGCGCACGCCCCAGCGGCCCTTGGCAATCCCCAGTAAAAAGTCCAGTTCTTTTGTCCGGTTCTCTGCTGCCAGCCGGGGGAACAGCGCCCGGATGTCCTCCTTTTTCACCTTCTGCGTGCTGTAACTCCGGTTCATTTTGATACGGCTGAAAAGCTGTGCAAACTGTGCCTGCTGGCGGCCCATCATCCGGCTGTATACCTCCGTATTGCCTATCAGGCAAACCCCGTTGCCCGGCGTGCCCGTCACTGCATCCGCGTCGCTCAGCCCCCGCAGTTCCTCCAGCGCGGGCAGGCGCAGGTGCTGTGCCTCGTCAATAATAACCACCTTGTTTGTGCCCGCCAGCTTGTCCCGTATCGCCAGCATCATGTCCATGCGCCCGCGCATGTCCGGCACGCCCAGCGCGCGGGCCAGCAGCTTGATAATGCAGCCTAAAGAGCCGGTAGTCGGCGTCGCCGTAATAAACACAGTGCTGTGCGGGTAATCGTGCAGAAACTTTCTGGCGCCCTCTGTCTTGCCGATGCCCGCGTCTCCGTGCAGCACCACCATCCCGCGTTCCAGCTGCGCAAACTTGATGCCCTTGTATATGTCCTCGCTCACCGTCGTAGGCACATACCCCGTATCGGGCAGGTAGGGCGCGGCCTGCTCCTCCACAGCCTCACGCGCCGCCTGCGTCTCAAAATACTCCCGCAGCTTGCCCTCCACATAGGCCGGGTCGCCGTGGTATATCTGGCGCCGCCAGTTGCTCAGCGCCGTCTGCGAAAGGCCCACCGCCTGCGCCATCTTGTTCTGGCTCATTCCGCTGCTTGTTAGATAATTCTCTACACGCTGCAGCAGCTCCTCGTCATAGGTCTTATTCATCGTCATACCCTCCGTTTTCCTCGATAATATTGTTAATCATGCGGTCTAGGTCAATATTATCGCCCACCGCGCGCAGCAGCGGCTCCTCATACGCGCTGTGCAGCTCAATCAGCTTTGCCCCTGCCGCGGGTTCCTGTGCGCGCCGGGCCATATTTTCGTGGGCCGTCTCAAGTGCAAGGTCAAGCCGCGTGCTCGGCCCTATCTCCCGCAGCGTCATGGCCGCCATCCGCTCCGCTGCTTGCCTCTCAAAGCCGCGTATTGTCTGCTGCGCCGCCTTAACCTCCTCGGCGCTGGCCCTGTATTCCAGCACCATCCGGCTGTCTGCTGGCAGCTCCGAAATAAAGCGGTCATCCTCGTCGTAGGCCCGCACATGGCTCAAGTCCAGCGGGTCATACCGCAGATATACCTTCTGCCCCTGATAGTTCAAGACAAATTCGTCTGTACGGTAGTACACCCTTGTCTTGCCTATGGTAAGGTACACGCCCGGCCTGTCCACCTTTATAGCCCGCGTGCTGCGCATCAGCAGCAGGTTCAGGTCCTCTTCGCTGCGCGGCACGCGCTTGCGGTGCAGGTTTTCCTTGTATACCTGCGTCCGGGGCTTGCCCCGGTCTGCCAGCACCGCGCCGCCGTAGGGCTGCTCGTTCAGGTAGCCCTCCAGCAGCGCCTCCACGGCCTCCGTCAGTTCCAAATCCGTGGGCCCCTTCCCGGCGCGCAGCAGCTTTTCCAAATTCTCCGGCTTTTCCAGTACGTTGCCGCCTGTAAACGTCTCAAACAGCCGCGAAATGCGGTTTTTTACGTCCAGAAAACGCCGTTCAATAATCTTTGCACGCGCGTTTTTCACTTGTGCGTTCATCATTTCAATGCCGAGGCGTTGCAAAATCGTGGGTGGCTCGTGCCTGCCCTGCGCCGCCTTGTTTTTCTTCTTGCGGTGGCCCAGCCCGCCCAAATCAAAGGTCAAAAACTCGCGCCCGTTGTCCACATAAATAACATCCGGTATGCCGTACCGCTGTATGCCGCGCCGCAGTGCTATCACCGTGCTCTGGCTGCTGGGTGCCGTCGTGACATACACCCCGGTAAAAATGCCGCTGCGGGCGTCATAAAAGGCCGTTAAGTACAGGCGGTGCGTGCTCTTGCCATCCCGGCTCATAATGTCAAACGTGTGGTTGTCCGCCACCCATATCTCATTGCTTGCCATGTTGTCATACACGCGCCGCACATACGGCGCGCAGCGGTCGCGCAGGGCCTTCTTGCCCTCTCGGCCCAGCTGCTGCACCGCATACGGCACATCCTTCTCAATGTGCCGCATAAAGGTGCTGTAAGTGGGTATGCCGTCCGACAGCGCCGGGTAGTGCTTGCGCACATATTGCACTGTCGCCTCGTAGCACTCCCGCGCCTTTGGCTCCCGCAGGTCAAGATAAAATGACAAAAACACCTGCCACACCATTTCGTCGATGCTGCTCTTGCCCTTCCGCGCCTTGCCGCGCCCGTCCACTAAGCCCTCCAGGTCGTTTTCCTCCAAAGCCTTCTTCTTGCGGTACAGCGTTTTTACGCTCACCGCTTTTTCCGGGTTCTCCCGCCGCAGCTGCTCCACAAATTCCGCGTCCAGCTCCGCCGCGCTGCCCGGCCGGCTGCGGTGCTCCGCCCAGCGTTCCAAAAGCCGCATCGCCTCGCTTATCTCCTCGCGCTCCGCGGCCGTAAAATGGTCCAGCGGCTTGTATTTCTTTTCCGGCTCCGGCTTCGCTATCGCAAACGGCTCCCCGTGCTCTTGATAGTAGCGCAGCTGCGCAGACGAGGGCAGCGCCTTTAACGGAATCCGGTATTCAGGGCGATTGTTCTTGTTAATCTGTTCCACACAGGGCATTTGCCCCAAGTTAATGCGCTTTCTTATCGCTCTGTCTGTACATTGCATCAATGTAGCTACTTCCTGTACATTCAGTAAAATTTCCAACAACTTCACCTGCCTTTGGCCTGCCATCATCAGTGCAGGGCGGCCACTCCTCTGCAGACGGCCCTCTCCGGGCCGTTTCGGCTCTCATTCTGCTTTCTGCACTTCGTCCTGTGCTGTCATTCCTTCGTTCTTTATGTATTTTTTCGCTGTTTCCTCGTCCGTTTTCACATACATCACGAAGGTTGCCACGCTATCATGCTCTTTTGTGTATGCAAGAAACCCAAACCCTACAAGCCCGGTCAGCATATCGAGGTCATCCAGATAAACCTCACCGTTATAGTCCCCCACCAACTGAACCCGCAGCTGGTGGTAGCTACTGTCCTCCTCTCCGGTCTCAGTATTCTCCCGGTAGGAATAATTGGCAACCGCCACCTTCAGCGTCATAAGATAGCGGCTGTGTTTTGCGCTCAGCAGCTCCAGCTCGCACCCTACAACATGGCATATTTCTTTGCCATCCAGCAGATACCGCGTGCCCTCTGCCGTCTCCACAGTCTCAAATTGGCGCCTCACTTTTCCACCAGTCCTTCCTTTTGCCGTCTGGCTTGCCTACCGGCAGCCTGCAGTTAATGCGCACCTTAATGCGCCCAAACGGGCGTATTTCTGTTATATCCATCCCGTAATTCCATGGAATGGGCGCATTATCCAGAAATCCATTCCGTCCTCCGGGCGTAATTTCATCGTCTCGTATGGTAAACCTCATTGGCCGTCCTCCTTGTCTTGGCCCCCCCGCATGTACTATACTGAAAAGCAGAAAGGGGGTGAATTGATATGGCTTTGACAAAAGCTGCTGATAGATTCCTTTGTCTGGTGTACGCAGTTTATTTGAAGCGTGTGAAAGAGGGTATGTCCCGCTCAGATGCAGCGAATTTTTGGGCTGACGAATCATGGAAACGCGAACTGTTTCCCGGCCTTCCTGATAGCGACTACAGGGACATTGTCAGAGAACTGGATGCCGCCTTTGATTTGTCGGCAGATATGGAGGGGAGTTTTATCCTCTCTCACAATGCGCTTGTGTACATGGAAAACCGGTTCAAGAACAACCTGAAAGAAGTTCTCGATTATGTTTCTTCCGCCTTCTCAGTCGTTGGCGGGCTCACGGCTTTCTTTGTTTAGCCCCGCGGCTCGGAACTGAATATCAAGCTCCTCAACCTCAACCTCAAATATCACAGGGATGTCGCGGCGTTCATCTTGGGGCCCTATTGAAAGCACTCTGCACCGCGGCAGCTCCCGGTCGCCTATCATAACCTTTCCTTCAGGGCTGAGCCATAGCCTTTGTCTCATAGCTGCTTGCTCCTTTCCGCCCGCCCCGTGCGGGCTTTTTTCTTGGCCTGCCATCATCAGTGCGGGGCGACCACCCCTCCGCAGACGGCCCTCTCCGGGCCGTTTCGGCTATTCTCTATTCTGGCCTTTCCGGCTTGTTTGTGGTATCCTTCTTGCAAGGGAGGCGTTGCAGCGCCGCCGATTCAAAAGTCTTGTAAAAAGGGGGGTATACGTTCGTTTGTTCTTGCCTGCCAACTAAATGCAATCATATTAGGAGGGTTCAAAATGAAGAATATCCCATACGAGGATGACTTACTGTATATGCAGGTTGCCTACTTAAAAAGCTATCCCGAATGCCTTCTTGCAGACGCCAAGGTAATATACAGCATTATCTTCAAAAAACTTAAAAACCAGCTTTCTTCTTGGCCTCTTGAGCGCGCTGCCTCCTGTTATTCCGAACTCTGCCAAAAACCGTGGCCATCCTCCGGAAAAACACGGGTTTACGTTGTCTCTTCTTCATGTAGGTTTTTGCTGGTGCTCTACGATATGGATGAATGTGTCGTAAACGAAATGCTGCTGGACCACTACGTTAGCGAGGAATGTATTTCTACCCCATACACTGATATGGACATTTCTCCCGATTGCTGGCTTTCATCTACACGTTTTGTGTTCAATGAAAATGGCCTGGTCTCTTGTGATGATTTGGATGTGAATACACTGTCAAATCTTCTGGTCGCCTTCCATCGGGAAAATTTAGTCAACTATCAAGGCGTGCGGTATGACATGTATGCGAAGCCCCGCCGGTTAGCTCAGAATAAGTAACATCCTCCGGCCGGATTCCTACCTGTTTCAAGGCGCTGCATTGGTCCTTCACCCTGCGCAATGCCTCCGGGTGTGTTCCTGGCCCGTGCTGTTCGCTGAACAGCTGTTCCAGCATCCGAATCTTGCTTTTAATGGAAAGTGTTTTATCCTGAAACAAAATACGCTCATATATCATTTGGAGCATATCGGCAGAAAAACCATCATTTTTGCAAAGCATAAATAAGTCTCCTTTCCGCCCGCCTCGCGCGGGCTTTTTATTTGGCCTGCCATCGTCAGTGCGGGGCGGCCACCCCTCCGCAGACGGCCCTTTTCAGGCCGTTTCGGCTTCTGTTTCCAGTCCATACATTACACGGGCCTCTATGGCAGATAGCTCATAATCCCGTATGCAGTGGTAGCTGCGCGGCAGCGGCTCCAAATCCTGCTCCGTCAGGTGCCGCGCCGGTATCATCCGGCACCACCACTTGCTGCCGTCCGCCAGCTGCACAATCAGCATGTACGGGCATCGCTTGGAATACCACGCATGTTTTGCCATCATCATCCCTGCCGCCTCCTTCAGCCTGCGTCGTCCATCGGCACAAAGCGCCCGTTCTTGCTGTAGTCCCATTTCAGTTCCACACCTCGGTCGGTAAGGTACAGGGCCGCCCCCACCACGTCAATCTCCCAGCCGTCTTTTGGGCGGCGCAGGTGCAGGCTCGGCCGCAGGCAGTCGTCGTCCCGGCTCTCCACGCGGTACAGGCTCATGCCGTTCGGGTACGTCGCACCAATGCAAACGGGGATGTTCAGCAGTTCATGTTTTTTACTCATGTTCAGGCTCCTTTCGAATTTTCGCTGTATTCAAATAATTGGTTTGGGGATACTTTCAGAGCTTTACAAATGCCCGCAACATATTCCGGGCGGATAATCCTACGCCCCCGAAGCATGTGATTGAACACCGCCGGAGAAATACCAGCCGCGCGGGCAACCGCAGATTGTTTCATATGCCCTTCGTCCATAATCTGGTAGATACGCTTTGCCAACTCTTCGTTGTTCCCGGTTGCTTTTACCATGCACAAGCCTCCTTTACTCTTTTTTTGAGTACATATTCATTTTATAACTTATTTTTTCGGTTGTCAATATATTCTACTGGATTTTTGAGTATATTTATCTTTTAACTTGCACATTATTGTGTTATGATAAAGGTAGGTGATATTCTATGACAAAAGAAGCTATTGCACAGAAGTTGCGTATCGCACGACAAGAAAGCGGCCTTACCCAAAAAGACGTTTCTGCTAAAATCGGTCGTCCTCAACAAACAATAGCATCTTGGGAAGTGGGGCGGTCTCAACCCGATGCCGATACCTTATATTCACTTTTGCTATTGTATAAGGTGTCTCCGAATACGTTCTTTGAATATGATGTTTCATCTATCAACGTGACATCAAAGGAACTAGAGTTGATAGAGGTCTACCGCGCTTTAGATATGAAAGGGCGGAAGTTCATTCTATCGGTTCTGCGGCATGAAAAAGAGCGTTGCCAGGATGTGCCGGTAACTGCGGCCCCCTCGAACACTATTGAATTTTCTGCTCGCTCACGGCCACCATGGACAATTTTCGACCAGACAGTTAGTGCAGGAAATGGTATGTATTTGGGCGACGAAAGCGCGAAATCGTACTATCTCCCTGAAAGCGGCGCCGATTGTGTCCGCTATGCAGATTTCGGCATCCGCGTTTCTGGTGACAGTATGGAGCCGCGTTTTCACGATGGTGATATTCTTATGGTGCAGAAAACTGAGACGCTGGAAGTGGGCGAAATCGGTGTTGTAATTATGGATGGCGAAGGCTATGTCAAACAGATTGGTCCCGGCCAGCTTATCAGCTTAAATCCGCGCTATGCTCCCATTCCAATGACAGATAATATTTGCATCACCGGCCGCGTCACAGGGGTGCTCCCCTACACACTGGACGAGCTGACACCCGTGTCCTCTGATGATTGAAAAATCCATATTTCAATCGGAACTTTTACTAATGAGAATTATTCCTATATTCCTTGTAAACCCGCATATTTCCTTAATCGGAACTTGATATTTCAATCGGAACCAAAAGTTCCGATTAAAATGAAAAGAACCGTTCGCAGAAAGAGCATTTTGTGCTCAGTCTGTAAACGGTTCTTTTTTATGCGTTTACAAGCCGTAAAAACGGCGGTGCCATGCGGTTTTCTGGCATTTTTCAAACCATCTCGTTTACGGTTCGTAAACGGTTTGTAAACGCCTTTTTGCCCCCTCCGTACACAGTCGGTAAACCATCAAAAAACGCCCCAAAAACGGCTAAAAAAATTCGCAATGCCTGCGGCAAAAACCCGCACCCTCTGCCGCCGTCTTGCGGCTCCCAGTCACCAAAAAACCGCTTTGTACGGCCATTTTTCGGCATCTTGCAGGTTCTTGCACCCAAAACTCCAGCCCGTTGGCCCTTTTCTCATTCTTTGTGCGTTTTCACACCGCGGCGCCATGGTTCGTGCGTAGGTATCATACCACACCCCACCCAGAATGGGAAGGTGAAATAGCAAAATGCCCGCGAATGGCGGGCATTTTTGTTACTTTCCACAAGTTCTGTTGCATAAAATCAGCACAAAAAGCCGTATAATCAAAATTTTATGCATAAAATGGATTTTTTATACATTTCGATACGTCCCGTAATCTTTGGCGTCTTTCAAGAAATATTCCCCCAAAAAACAGCGCCCCCCGGCGGCCAAAAGTGCCGCCAGGGGGGGCAGAAAATTTGTTTTTTACACAACGCTGGCGCCCGGGAAGTAGTGCTGCAGCACCTGCGTATAGCTCCAGCCATACTGCGCAATATAGCCCGCCGCGCCGTACTGGCTCATGCCCACGCCATGGCCGTTGCCGTTGGTGGTAATAACCCAAGACCGGTCTGCGCTGTTATAGCTCCAGCTGACGAGGTTGGCGCCATACATGCCCCAGCAGTTCTCGTAGAACCTGCCGCCGGTAATGCGCTGGCCGCACACCACGGCGTAATCCACATAGCCGTTGGCGTCTGTATGAATTTCGGTAATCCAGCTTTCCGGCCTCGATTCATAGGCCTTGAACACTGTTTCGCCCACCATTTTGATGACATTGCTGCGCATTGTCTCCTGCTTGATGGTGGTAGCCCTGGGGTAATACTGGGAGGGGGCAAATTTCTGCTCGAACGCGCTGTCCACACTGACCAGGTAGGCATAATTGCCCCACCCCATGTTGGCAGCCGAATTGGTTTTTTCTGCCGCACAGCTGCCATAGGCCGTGTTGGCCACATCGCCGTTATACTTTACCAGCACGTCCTTCACGCTCTCTACCGCGCTTGATATCTCGCTGCTGTAGCTGCTGGCAAGCCCCACGCTGGGCGTAGATACCCCATGGCGAATCTGGTAGATAAGCCAGGAGTGCGCCGCCACGGCCTGCGCCTGGTACAGGCTGCGCCTGTCGCCCGCGCTGAGCTGGGCACTGGTGAAGCCGCCCACCTCGTTGGCCACAATCTTTTTCAAAATTTCGGTGGTGTTGGCCGTGACGCTTTTGCTCGTGTTCACGTCCCACACCGTGATGTTGCCGCTGCTGGAACCTGTGCCGTCGCTGGAGCCGCTGCCCCCTGCGCCGCTGGGGTACAGCCAGTTCAGGTCCACATTGGTGCTGATGCCGGGCACGCTGCCCGCATTGGAATACTGCCACATCTGCACATTGCCCATGCCCTGAGACGAGCCCCAGTGCGCCACCCAGGCGTTATAGCCCTCATTCATCAGGCCCGCGCCGTCAAACTGCGTCTTCATCCAGCTTTCACTGGCGTAGAAACCTGTGGCGGTGCCCAGCATCTGTTCCACCGCCACCATGCCGGAGCGCACGGCGTCTGTGCGGCTGTCGTAAGTAGAGTGGTTATTTTTCAGAATCCACGGGTCCTCATAATCGATATAGAAGGGCAAATCCAGGGTGATGCCTGCGTCCTTCAGGGCCTTCCACTCGCTGGAATTGGCAATGAAGCTCACTTCTTCGCGCGCCTCGCTGCCGTTGAACGCATCGCTGTACCAATAGGCGCCCACCATCAGGCCGGCCGCCTTGGCGCCCTTCACGTTCTCGACAAATTTGGAATCCATGGCATAGCCGCCGGCCGCATTGCTCCAGCACATGGCGCGCACGATGACAAACTGGACGCCGGAATCGGCCACCGCCTGCCAGTCGATGGTGCCCTGGTGCGAAGACACGTCAATGCCCTTCAGCGGCCCGGTGACGGGCCCCTTCAGCGCAAGCTCGTAGCCGTACTTTTCCACCTGCGCGGGCTGTGCGGCGTCGCGCACCTGCACCGAGTCTTTCGCCAGGGTGGTGTCTTTTGTCACCTTAAACGTATAGCTGGCCGCGCTTTGCCAGGTTTTGCCGCCGTCAAAGCTGTATGCCTTTTCCGCCGCGCCTGCGGCGCCAAAAGTGGCTGTTACCTTCACGGTGTTTTCGCCTGTTTTGCTGTTGTAGCTGACGGTGACGTCCGTGATGACGGGCGGCGGGGAATAGATGCCGTCCGCTGTAATGTAATACTGCTGGCCGTCCACCGTCACATAGCCCGCCTGGGTGTGCAGGCGGCCGGAGGCGTCAAAATAATACACCGTGTCGCCCAGCGGCACAAGGCCCACGGCCAGAAGGTAAGTCTGGTCATCCTGATAATAGCGGCCCGCGGGGTGGTTTTTCGCATCCTGCGCCGTTTCAAACCATCCCACTACCGCGGCGCCGTCTTCGCCGTAATAGGTGACGCCGTCTTCGCCCTCCACGAAGGCCTGCACATACAGCGCACCGTCTTCGCCGGCCAGGAAGCGCTGGCCCTCATAGGTGATGGTGCCCTTCTGCAGGCGCCCCTCTTCATCGAAGATATAGAATTTTTCCTCTATTTCCTGGTAGCCGGTGACAAACTGGCCGTCTTCGCCTATGTAATAGGTGTCGCCGCCCTGTTCCACCCAGGTGTTGCGGTCGGCCACATCCACCGTGCAGCTTGCGGTTTTGCCGCCCACCTGCGCGGTGATAACGGCCGTTCCGTTTGCCAGCGCCGTCACAAGGCCGGTTTCATCCACCGTGGCCACAGCGGGGTCGGAAGAGCTCCAGGTGACGGCGCGGTCTGTTGCGTCCCAGGGCTCGTAAGACACCTGCAGGGAAGCTGCCTCCTGCGGGCGCAGCAGCAGCTGCGTCTCGGAAAGGGAGATGCCCTCCAGCGGCACATCGCCGTCAGAATAGCGCACAGGGATATTTCGCATTTTGGCATATACGGCAGCCAGACTTCCCTGTGAAGTATAAATAACAACCCCGCAGGCCGCGTCCACAAAATCTGCGCCCAGGTAGGTGACGTGGCTTCCCACATCTGCCGTTTGCAGCTGTTTCAGGCCGAAAAACTGTTTTCCCGGCACAGAGGTGACGCCCTCCGGCACGCGCACGCCCACAATGACGCCCGCTTCATCTGTGCTGTATTCATAATCGCCATACGCGAAATTTTCCGCGTTTTTCTGCACGGCGCCGTCCTCTTCGCGGAACAGATAGCTTTTGCCCTCAATTTCCACAATGCCTCTGGCGGGCTCGCCGTCTTCCTGAATATACTGTTCGCCCTCCCAATGGGCGTCGCACACTTTGTCCTTCACCGTCACATGGCACACGGCCTTCACGCCGTCCACCTCTAATGTGATGTCTGCCTCGCCCAGCTCCAGGCCCTTCACCACGCCGTTTTCCACGGTGGCAACATCTGGGTTCGAGCTGGCCCACACCTGCTCGAACTCTTGTGCAAACGCAGGCGAAACAGAGGCGGTCAGCGTTTTTTCGCGCCCTTTCACCAGCTCCAGCTCGGTTTGGTCCAAAGTGACAGTCACCGTATCCGTATAGGCGAAACTAAGGTTATTCAACTGTGCGTATACATGCGCGGTAGAGCCGTACGGCGCGCGCACTGCCACACCCTCTGCCACCAGGATGCAGCCCGCCCCCATGTAGGTGACGCTGGCAGGGATGGTGAACGTTTTCAGCGAGGGAATGGTAAATTCGCCGCGGGGCAGCTCCGTCACCCCGTCCGGCACTGTTACCGAAATCAAAATGCCCTTGTCATCTGTGCCATAGGTGTAGCCGCCATAGGGCACATTTTCCCCTTTTTGCAGGGTGCCGTCATCCTCGCTGAAAATATAATATTGGCCGTCTATTTCAGCAAGGCCCTTCATATAGCTGCCGTCCGCACGCACATAGTGAAGGCCGTCCTGCGTCCAGCCCACGGTCACGCTGTCGTCAATGGGGTTCACGGTCACCGTGCACGACGCGCTTGCCTGGCCCGCTTTGGCGGTGATGGCAACCTGGCCCTCTTTCACGGCCGTAATGGTGCCGGTTTCATCCACCGTGGCCACAGCGGGGTCGGAAGATTCCCACGTCACGGTTTTTTCGGTGGCGTCCTCTGGCAGCACATCGGCCTTCAGCAGGCCTGTCTCGCCCTCCACCAGCGTCAGCTCGGTTTTATCCAGCGTCACTTCCGCCACGGCCACATAGTCGGTGTACACAACATCAATCTGGTTCAGCTGCGCATACACGGCCGCCGTGGAGTTCATGGTGGTGTAGATGGTGAGCCCGGTATCAGTGGAAAACGCCTGGCTTCCGATGCGCGTGACGCTTTCCGGAACGGTGATCTCCTTCAGCGCTTCGCTTTGGAACGCGCGCGCTTCAATGGTGGTGACCGTTTCAGGCAGCACCAGGGTTTCGATGCCCGTGTCTTTGAATGCCTCGGTCTTGATGGTTTCCAGGCCCTCCTGCAGGGTAACGGATTTCAGGTTTTTCAGGCCTTCAAATGTATAGCCGTTCACCTGTTTCAGCGTGGAGGGCAGCGAAACCTCCTCCAGCGTGGAAAGGTTGGCAAAGGTATAGCCATCCACATATTCCACACCTTCCGACACCGTAATGGTGCGGATCCCCTGCTGGTTTTCCTGTTGCTTTGCGGCATCTTCCGCCTGTGCAGAGGTTTGCGCGGCATTTTCCTGCTCCGGCTCCGGCTGACGGAACGTGCCCTCCAGCCGGGTAACCGGATGCCCGTCAATGGTCTTGGGCGTCACGACCTCCTCTTCACTTCCGGTGTACTTTGTCAGCGTGGCGTTGCCGTCTTCATCCAGTTCATATTCATAGGGAAGGTTCGTATCGTCCACTTCTTCTGTGCTTTGGGCAAGCCCTGTGCCCGAAGAGGACGAACTGTCGCCCGCGGCAAAGCCGGCCGGCAGCATGGAAGCCGCCAGCGCAAGCGCAAGCCATAGGGCAATTCCCTTCTGGAGCAATCGTTTCAATATTGTTTCCTCCTTTAGGGCAAATTCAAGATTGTTTAAACCATTTCCCACAGACGGTACACTGATAATAAATCCCGTCTTCTCTCCGTTCCAGAGCGCCTGGCGTATGATTTCCCGTAGCCGGGAGAACATCGGAATACAATTCACCGCAGCTGCACTGATAGGTAACAAGCCCTGCTTTATCACAGGTCGGTTCCGTCCGGCTTACCTCTTGATACTGATGCACATGTGCAGGCGGCTCAGACGGAGTTGCCGTTGGGGTAGGCGTCTTTACCGGCGTGGCCGTCGGCGTGGGTGTTTTCACCGGCGTAGCAGTGGGCGTTGGCGTTTTTACCGGCGTAGCCGTTGGTTTCGGCGTGGCAGTAGGCGTAGGCGTGGCCGTCTTCTTCGGTGTTGCAGTTGCCTTGGGCGTGGCCGACGGTGTTGCCGAAGGCGTGGCGGAAGGCGATGCAGACGCCGTCAGGCTTTCTGAGCTGCCTGACGCATCGGACGACGGGGAAGATGAGCCCGCCGACACCGATGCAGACGAAGAGCCCGAAGAGCTGTCGCCAGCCACTGGCAGCCCGCCAGAGCCCAGCACCCCGAACTTGAACGCCGCCACGACGCCCAGCACGCCTACCAGCACCACGCCCGCCGCGCTGAGCGCCACCGCCAGCCCGTGGCCGGAAAGATATTTTTGGAAAAAGCCGTCCTTGCCATGGCGGCCGCCGCGCGGCGGCTGGCCGGAATAGCCGCCGTCGTCCCCGCCGTAGCCGCCATAGCCGCCCGTGCCTCCGTCGGGCGGCTCAAAGCCCATGGTGTCGTCCGCAGCAGAGTAAGGCGCTTCATATGGCTCGCCGTCATAGCTATACTGCGGGCCGCGCGCGCCGTCGCCCGGCACATCAAAATCCATGGTGTCATCGCTTACGGAAGAGGGTGCTTCGTACGCTTCATCGCCATAGCCGTATTGCGGGCCATAGCTGCCCGCATCCTCCGGCACGTCGAAATCCATCGTATCATCGCTGGCAGAAACGGGCGCTTCATATGCCTCGCCGCCATAGCCGTACTGCGGGCCATAGCCGCCTGCATCCTCCGGCATATCAAAATCCATCGTATCGTCACTGACAGAAGGGGCGCCTTCGTAGGGGCCCTCGCCGTAACTGCCGCCCTCTTCGGGCGCATCGAACGACATGGTGTCAAATTCCCCAGCCGCCGCCCGGCCCACGGCCTCGTCCTCCTGCTGCCAGGCGCCGGTGTCATTTTCTTTTGTCAAGCGCCGCTCAAAACGCTGGCGCAGCCTGCTTTTTTTCGCATGCTGGGGGGCCTTTTTCTTCTTGGACATGTTTTCTCCTTCACGCCGCAAATACGGCCGGTATTATTTGCTTGCAGCAGCAACCCTTGCAGGCCGGGCAGCAGGCTGCCGCTGCCTGCGCACCCGGCATCCGATAAAAGCAAAGCGGACATTCCCCGGCAAATTTCCCGCCGGCCCTCTTTGCCTGCCCGAACCAGGCATCTGCCCAAACCATCTAAAAAACCGAAACGGGCCTCTCCATTTTGCATGATACGCCCGGCAATTATACTCATAGTTATAGCTATAATAATGCTATCACCAAATTCTGCTTTTTTCAACCCTGGCCGCCAAATTTACATCTTTTTCATATATGTATCGCCTTTGTAAGCGCCGCCTTTTTTCTTGCGCAGGCCATGCGCAGGCGTTATGATAAACAGGGCGGCCGCACCCGCCCTGTTTTAAACCAGGCAGCCCGCAGCATATGCGCTGCGCCGCATGCCGGAATTTCAGGAGGTTTTTATGCCCTTTATTAATGTAAAAGCCAATATCCCCATTTCCGATTCCGCCGAGCAGGCCATGAAGCGCCAACTGGGCCAGGCAATTGAAGCACTGCCGGGCAAAACCGAGGCATGGCTGATGGTGAACTTTGAGCCCGAAGCGCGCCTGTGGTTTGCGGGAAGTGACGACGCAGCCGCCATGGTGGAGGTAAGCGCCTATGGCAGCGTGGCGGACGAGGCCGCCGACGCCCTTACCGCGCGCGTGTGCGATGTGATAGCGGGCGCACTGGGCATTGCAGAAAACCGCATCTATGTCAAATATGCCGAGACGCCTCTATGGGGTTGGAATGGCGCAAATTTTTAATCTTTCCACAAGAGTGCTAAAACTATTTTTCTCTTAAAAAATCACCACTTCCCCTATTCTATGTTGATTTATTGCCATATTTTATGAACTTTATGTGAATTTTAGCACTTTAGCCTTGACAGTGCTAAAATTTATGATATACTAAAGTCAGCTTCGAAAGAAGCGAATAAAACCAATCACGAATGGCAATTTTCACAGTGTGCCGCAACGGCGGCATCTGGAATGGAGGAATGAAGTATGTTGCCTAGCATTTTTGGTGAAAATCTGTTCGATAGTTTCTTTTCCGAGCCTTTCCGCATGTTCGAGCGCGAGGCAGACCATGAATTGTACGGCAAGCACGCCGCGGCCGTGATGCGCACAGATGTTCGCGAGACGGATAACACCTACGAGTTGGACATTGACCTGCCCGGTTTCAAAAAAGACCAAATCACGGCAAGCGTCGAGAACGGCTACCTCACCGTGACGGCGGCCAAGGGCCTTGACAAGGACGAAGGCGATAAAAACGGGCGTTATGTGCGCCGCGAGCGCTGGGCCGGCCAGTGCAGCCGTTCGTTCTATGTGGGCGAAGGCATCACCGATGCCGATGTGCACGCCAAATTTGAGGACGGCATCCTGCGCTTGAGCATCCCGAAGGCAGAGCAGAAGGCATTGCCAGAAAAGACGTATATCGCCATTGAATGATGCATGCCGCAAAGGGTGTGTCACAGCAAAACCACACAGTGGGCCGCGGAAGGGTATTCCGCGGCCCATTGTTTTTGTTGTGCCGCAACGTGTGCTTGCCAGGCACCGCCTGCGAATGGTATGATAAAGCAATGCGGCGCGGCCGCACCAAAACACTGAAAAAGGGAGGTGCCCATATGCCGGAAAAACACGCGTGGACACGCTGGTTCTGGGGCGTTATGGGGGCCTGCGCACTGGCCCAGCTTGTGCTGGCCGGGGCCACCGCCGGCTATGCGGCCGATTACAACACCTTTTGGGCCTGGGCCCTCCGTGTGGCGGAAGAGGGGTTTTCCGGCTTTTATGCAGAGGGGTATTTTGCCGATTACCCGCCCGGCGGCATTCTGCTTTTATGGCCGCTGGGCAAGCTTGCCCAGCTTTTGCACATAAGCCACGCCAGCGCGTTTGCGCGCTGCCTGTTGGCGGCGCCCGGCATTTTGGCAGGGGTGGGGCTGGCCGCCCTCTGTTACCGTCTTGCAGGGCCCGGCCGTGCGCGCGGCTTTGTGCTGGGTGTTGCCGCAGGGGCCAGCCCGGCCCTTTTATATGTAACAGGTGTTTGGAAGCAGATGGACATGGTGTACCTTTTGTTTCTGGTTGCCTGCTTTGCCGCGCTGGGAAAACGGCGCCTTTTTGCCGCAGCGCTCTGCTGGGGCGCAGCGCTGGCCCTGAAGCCGCAGGCGCTAATTCTGGGGCCGGTGCTGGCCGTATGCGTGCTGGCAGATGCCTGGTACAGCCCAAAGCGCCTGGCCGCACTGGGCCGCGCGGCGGGCACAGGGGCTGCCGCCCTTGTGCCTGCGCTTGTATGTGGCCTGCCGTTTTTTGGGGTTTCGGGGCTTTTGCCCGGCCTGTTTGAAAAATATTTCTCCACAGCGCAAAGCTACCCTTACGCCAGCCTCAGCGCGGCCAACTGGTTTTCCCTGCTGGGGGCAAACTGGGCCCTGCAGACAGACCGCCTGCTGTTTTTCACCTATGCACAGTGGGGCGCGCTGCACATTGCCGTGCTTACGGCAGGGCTGTGTGTGCTTGCTTTCCGGGCTGCAAAGGCGGGGCGCCTGTGCCCGTTGATGCTGGCTGCGGCCTATGCGGCCGGCATTTTCTGCTTTGCACACCGCATGCATGAACGGTATCTGCTGATGGCAGTGTTTCTAACCCTGGCAGCAGCCGCCGTGCGCGCAAACCGCCAGCTGCTTGCCATTGGCTGCACATTGGGCGTGGCCGCCTGGCTGAATATGCTGCTGGTGGTAAACGCCAGCACCTCGCAGGACCTTTTTTTGCTGCAGGGCCTGCCGGCGTTTGCCCTGCGCGCCACGGCCCTGGCCGTCTTGCTTTGTGTGTGCATGCTGCTGTGGCTGGCTGTGCGCCTGAGCCTTTGGCCCGCCCGGGATGAACCCCTGCAGGCGGCGCAGCTGCAAAACTTTGCCCCCATGGTGGGGCTGCGTGTGCTGTTGGCCCGCCGTGCCGCGCGCAGGCAGCCTATGGGGCTGCCGCCCGTGCCGCTGCGCTGGACAAGGCGCGAGCTTGCCCTTCTTCTTGCCGGCACCCTGGCCCTGGGCGCCGTTTCGTTTGCGCGCCTTGGCAACACGGCTGCGCCGCAAACCTTTGTAGAAGCGCAGAGCTCTCTTTCCGTGACGGCCACCGTAGATGGCAAGGCCGAAAGCCTGATGGTGTATCAGGGCATTACCCAGGCGGGCGGGCAGCTGCGCGTGCAGGACGCGCAGGGCCGCGAAGTGCTGCTGGCACAACTGGCGCCCGGCGGGTGCTTTTCCTGGGTGCGGCACGCGCTTTCCGGCCCGGGGCCGTATACGGTGACAGTCACCGGCGCACAGGTGTTTGAGCTGGCATTTCTGGACGCCAGCGGGCAAACACTGCCCGTGTACAGCAGCAACGGGCAAGCGCTGTTTGACGAGCAGGGCCTTGTGCTCGCACGGCCCAGCTATGAGAACTCGATGTATTTCGACGAGATTTACCATGCGCGCACCGCCTATGAGACAGTGCACGGGCTGCCTGTTTACGAGACCACACACCCGCCCCTTGGCAAGGATATTATGGCGCTGGGCGTGGCCCTGTTCGGCATGACCCCATTCGGATGGCGCTGCATGGGCACCCTGTTCGGCGTGCTGCTTGCACCGGAGATTTATCTTCTGGTGCGCGCGCTCTGCCGCAGCCGCCGCGCCGCCGCGCTGGCCGCTGTGCTGTGGGGCTTTGACTTTATGCGCTTTGCGCAAAGCCGCATCGGCACCATCGACACCTATGCTGTATTTTTTATTCTGGCCTGTTCGCTTGGCATGCTGGGCTTCTGCCGCGAGCTGGCACGCACGGGCTTCACGCGCCGCGCCTGGGCGTGCCTTGCGGCCTCTGGCGCAGCTTTTGGCTGTGCCGCAGCGGTGAAATGGACGGGCATTTTTGCCGGCGCCGGGTTGGCCGTGCTGTACTTTTGGGCGCTTTTTGCAAAGGCAAAGGCCCTTCGGGCCCAGCCGGGCACACGGGCCGCTGTGCGTGGGCTTTGGGTGCGCGCGCTGGCGGGCGGCTGTGCACTGTTTATTTTCCTTCCGCTTGCCATTTATCTGGCCAGTTATCTTCCGCTGGGGCTGGGCACGCCGCAATATACCCTTGCCGATTGGTGGGCCGCCCAGCAAAGCATGTATGCCTATCACTCGGCGCTGAATGCCACACACCCGTTTGAAAGCCGCTGGTTCACCTGGCCCTTCGACTTGCGCCCGGTATGGTATTATATGGGCGGCGAGCTGCCGCAGGGGATGGCCGCCAGCATTGCCTGCCTCGGCAACCCGCTGGTGTTCTGGGGCGGCACGGCAGCTTTGGCCGGGCTGGCGGTGCAGCAGGCGCGGGGCAACGGCACCCGCGCCGGGCGCGCTGTGCTGGTGCTGTGGGCCGCCCAAATTCTGCCCTGGGTAACGGTAAGCCGCTGCACCTTTTTGTATCACTACTTCCCCGGCGCGGCCTTTGGCGTGCTGGCGCTGGCACTGCTTTGGGCCGAATGGAACGCCCGCACCCCGCGCATCGCGCGGCGGGCGGCGCTGGCACTGGCAGCATGTGCGGGGCTTCTGTTTGTTATGTTTTACCCCGCGCTCAGCGGGCTGCCCGTGCCGGAAAATTATGCAAGGCTGCTGTTGTGGCTTCCGCAGTGGCAGTTTTATTCGCTTTAAGCCGGCTTTCCGCCGCATGGCCATGCCCTGCAACCGCCGGTTGCGCATATTCCAGCCCGGCTTTGTGGCATGCAACCGCGCGCCCGGGTATTCTGAAACGGCAGGCGGCGCCGGGCCCAAGCACGGCCCGGGCCGCAGGCGGCATTTCAAACCGGGAGGGGTTGTTTCAACATGGAGGACAGCAAAACACTGGGCGCGCGCATTCAGGCCCACCGCAGGCGCATGGGCCTCTCTCAGGAGCAGCTTGCCGAACGCCTTGGCGTGTCGCGGCAGGCCGTTTCGAAATGGGAGCTGGACGAAAGCCTGCCAGAGCTGGACAAAGCGCTGGCCTTATGCAGGGTGTTCGGCGTCTCGGCAGATATGCTTTTGCAGGGGTGTGAAGAACCTCGGCCCGCCTGCCCGGCCGGTGCGGCGCCCCAGCGCCGCCTGATGCCCGCTTTCGGGGCAGCGCTGGTGGTGTTGGGCCTTGTGTATATTTGCACCGCCTGGTATGAACGCCAACTTGCCACCGATATTGCCATTGGCATGGCAATTCAGGCGTTTGGGCTTATTCTGCAGGGTGCGGCGGGCCTGTTTGAAAAGGCCTCGGGGCACCGCAGGCTGTGGCGCGCAAATTTCGCCCTGTGTACCTTTGTGCCCGCCAGCCTTTTGGTGACAGTTCTGGTGCGCGGATACCCGCGCCCCTATTTCAGCTTTAGTGTGCTGACGCTGGGCGGGTTCTTTCTGGTTTACGGGGCTGTCAACGCATGGTTCTGGTGGAAAACGCGCGGTTGAGGCCGCGCAGCGGCCTGCGTTGTGTTGGTTTGTGCTCAGAAAAGGGCGCGCGGCATCGAAAAT
>OIYW01000373.1_pt1 | contig 44782 bp, 41 predicted proteins | sample 1588351 | NCBI WGS metagenome assembly OIYW01 (sample SAMN03283268) | human gut metagenome | biome: human-associated habitat; material: feces | host: Homo sapiens | place: USA | collected 2013 | reverse complement strand
AGGCATAAAGGAACCCCGAAAACCCAGTGTTTATGCGGGTTTCCGGGGTTGTGGTTATTACTCCATCTCGCTCCTTTTAGACATATCCTAAACGGGTTTGCTTATGGGATTTAGCTCAGAGTGTTTGTATTATTTTCATTATCCAGATAGTTTGGGCTATCTGATTTTTTGTTGCCATTGCGTTGCCACGGTTAAGGCTATCTTTGTTTCACAAGGTCATACCCACTGGCATCATTTTCGCTTTTATCATACGCATTGTTGATGTATTTTTGAGGATCTGCTAAAAAATCTGCTTCTTCAACAAACGCAATGTATGACCCATTCAGCCAATCATAGGTTTTGCATTTCTCACAATGCCACTGCTCGGGATTGGAATTGAAGTGGTTTTCAGAAATGATATTGAAAACTTTACTCATCTCGTAAGATGCGGTAGAATTTCCGTGACAATTAGTTCCCGTTTTTTTGAACCAACTATAACCTCCATCAACCTTCATAATAACACCGACCACTCCATTTGTGTGAGACGTACGGTTTTTTCTTGCTATGTTTTTTAGGCAGTATTCAATCTCCCAATCTATCCATTTGCTTTCTGTCATGTTAGGAGACAGAATTACAATAGTAACAGATGTATCGTACATCATATCTTTAAGGTTCTTCTTGATGTTTTCTGTGGAGGTATCTGTCAGATCTGGAGAGTCACTTGTTTCCCCCTTATAGTATGTAGCATCATCTCCGAGAGCTTTGATTATATCGTCTCTCAAATCCTGTGCTTCACTCCATTTGTATGAAATAAAAGTCTTATGTGCCATTATATCCTCCCGCTTGTTTTTAAAATTATAACTACGACAAGAACTGTAATCATCAATGGATAAAACAGATAGATACTGGGGGACTTAATGCAATCCCAAGTACGAGCTTTTGCGCTGATAATGTCCAATGGATCATTAGTTAACTTCATAGAAAAATCCACTTCATGCTTGTCTAAGCGTACTTGATCAAACAAAAATCGAAATTTTCGCTCCAATTTCAGATAATAAATATCCAAAACAGCAAATGCTAGCACCGGCAAAAACGAAAGCGCCAAAACCCATACATTGGTGGATGAATAGGATATAGCCGAGATGCCAGCAACAATAGTTGCTGCAAAACCTTTGAAAATTGCAGAGATTGTAGACATCCTGCAAATTGGTTCTTGCAACATTTGCAGATACTCTTTTTTCCCGTCCGGCATATACAATCCCCTCCCATTACAAATGTCATTTTGAAAGTAAGTTGACATTGGATAACCGCGCCAATAATACATCAGAACTTTTTTTCTTCAATTCGCACTCCCAAATCCGTAGCACCGTCCAACCGCGCGCCTCGAACATAGCTGTTACTTCCTTATCATGCTTCATGTTCCGCTCGCGCTTTTTCTGCCAATATTCCTGATGATCGGCAGGGCGAGTGTTTCGGCAGTCATGCCCATGCCAGAAGCAACCGTCCACAAACACAGCAATCTTCTTCTTTGGGAATACGAAATCCGGATGCCCTTTTACTGGGTAATTTCTCCGCCAGCCTGTAATCCCGTTCTCCTTGAATATTTCAATCAGCCGTAGTTCCGTGGACTTATTCTTTTTAGACTTGACCTGACGCATAATGTCAGATCGCTTTTCCGCATCAAAAATATCAGCCACAGCAACTCACCTGGCTTCAAATTCTATGCGAAGGCTGGGATCGGTTTCCGCCTCCAGCACGATCTTGTTGTATCGGTCAATGATGCCGGAGAGCGTGGAGTTTCTCTTGGACTCGTCAAAGAGACTATGCTCGTAGACGTTAGCAGATAAGAACTGCTGAATATCCCACACTTCAACGCGCCCGGCCAGACCGGCGTCCTCGGCAAGATTAAGAGCGGTATGTACGCGCTCGAAAATCGTGATGATGACGGGGTGGCAACCGGCGCGGAGATTTACTTTACATTTTTCAATCAGCAACGCGCCCGGCATAGTCGTACAGTGAATGACCGTATTGCCAATGACAAAATCGCCGTTGCGATCTGTGGGGCCGTCCGCCACAGAGGCTCCATGAATTTCAAAAGAACCCTCCGGCAGGATCAAACAGAGTTTCGCCGCCACAAGATGCTGCAATACCGTGCCGAGATACTGTGTTCCGGCGTTCTGCTTCTGACGCTTTTTTGCCTGCTCAAACAGATCGTCCAAGTTCGCACCGATTGTTTTGGAGGTGTCGGCGGTTAGGACAAACGGCTGGTTTCTAAAGTATTCACGCACTTGTTCGGCCCAAAAGTCCTCGACTATGGCAAAGTCCACGGCTTCCTCTGCGTTCCATGTGTTCAGAAAGTCCACATACTTAATCATCAGGCCCATGCTGCCTCTGCTGGTTCTCCCACCTTCGGAGGATAGTTGCTGGGTGATGCCGTGTTCTTTCAAAATTTTCTTCAAGTTTGCCCCGCCAAGCCCCGCCACCTGTCCTTTGCTGCTTGTCTGGAAGTCGTCGGGGTTCAACGGGAAAGCCTTATCTCTCACCATGCGGGTAAACTGCACGACCAAAGAGAGAGGCCCTTTCGTAGTAATATGGTTTTCAGCTTGAAAGTCTTTCAAGCGTTCTTCGGGACTAATCATTATATACAGCCTCCGCAATTTTGGTTAGGAATCGCTCCCCTATAAACTGCGCGACCGGCGCGGCCACTGCGTCGCCCATCGCTTTATATCCGTCGTTATAGCTTCCGGGAAGTTCAAAGCTGTCTGGCGCTCCCATCAGTCTGGCCGCTTCGCGCACGGTCAAAAGCCGCGCGTGTGTCTGGCCATTTTTTTTGACTACAAGATACTGCTTACTGCTCCCGCCCTCCGGCGTCCGCAAGCAACCGGCGATTCCATCAAAGCGCAGCTCCAACTGCTGCGTTCCGTTCCTCGTCCTGCGATAGCCTGTGGCGAACACAGTGTCGTGCGCCCGCAATTTGGCCCAATGCCGTTCGGGAACCAGACGTAAAACATCGTCTTTATCAAAGGTTGCACTATCCTCGACAATATCTTTGAGGGATACGGCGCGACGCGGGGGCTTTTCCGTATGCCACCAGACCCATCCCGGCAGTTCGCGTCCCAGCTGCGTTGCAGCGTTGTTATGGAGCCAGCATGGCCCGTCACCCACCAATTCCTCTGGAATGGGGCAATCCTCCTGCACGGCGATAATGAATACTCTCGGCCTGGACTGTGGAACAAAGTGGGACGCGTTCAGCAAAACAGCTCCACATCGATACCCTCGCTCCACGAGCGCCATATGAAGAACTCTATAATTGTCGCCGCCGTTTGTCGAAAGCAGACCCGCCACGTTCTCCAGCAAGAAAATTTTGGGCTTATCGTCCATCTCATCCAACACGCGCAACCATTCCCACACCAAACCGCTACGGGACGCATGGATTCCGCCAATGGAACCGGCCAGAGATAAATCCTGGCAAGGGAAGCTGGCCCAGGAAAGGTGAGCAAAAGGCAAGTTGTTGCCTTTGATGTTCTTGATGTCGTCCAGAACAAACCGTTCGCACCCGAAATTGGCTTCGTAGACGGCAGCCTTTTGTTCGCTGATGTCGTTTGCCCAAACCGGCGCGAACATTCCTCTTAGTCCATACGCAACGAGACCGCTACCGGCAAAAAACTCATGCATCGTCCAAGGAGTAGAAGATAAGTCAATATTCTGTTTTTGATACATGGTGCTTTGAAGGATCATTTCTTTCCCTACCTTGTCCTCGTTTATCGTTTGTCGGCTTCTCGGCGTTTTCCGGGATAATCCAGATACGGCTCATCTGTGTTGCACCTGCGACACGGTTTTCTTTGCACAATATCTGGATTTGTCGCGGGGTCACGCCCCATTTTTCGGCGGCTTCTTGAACCGCTACATATCCATTCACTTGCGACACCTCATAATTACTATAGATGCGTACACCAAACCAAATATATTATATTCGTTTAAGCCAAATAAAGCAAGTCCCGGCTATCAATTTACAGAACAAAAAGCAAAAAATTTCCGCCCATGAGGTCTCCCCACGGGCGGTGTGTAATTATTTCTGCAAGTTCTGGGTATTCTTTTTCGCTAACTCGCTGGCTGCTTTCCGGCGCTCTGCGCTATATGGGGCGTTCAGCTTAAAACTAAGCCGTCCTTTCCTGATCTTAAATGCAAGACATCCATTTTCATCGTCGTCCACCAACCGGCACTCTGTTGGGTACTTTCCCGCATAGTCGCTCAAACGGTTTTTAAGAGATGTATTGTAGGTAGACGCATCGATAATAGGGTGTGCCTCGTCGAAAAAGACGCTGATTGTCTTTTGATTTTTAGAAAGACCTGTTAGGCATAAAACCTCTGTATTTTCATAAATTCTCTCCGGCTCTACACCGGCAAAAGTGAGCGAATTTTTAGATAGAAACCATCCAAACGATACATAATTTGATTCAGATACATTTATCCGAAAAGACAGCATTTTGCAGGCCTACATGGGATTACCGTGCATCCCGGCCATACCGCCGTTTTTGACTGTGTTTCTGCTCCGTTTCTGCCTGCTCCTACTACTGGGCTAAAGTCATCCCGCAAGGCCTCAGCGATATGCTGGTAGAGGAACTGGGTAAGGAAAAATAAAAGGGTCTAACGGATTTGGAAAATCGGTTATACCTTTTTATTTAGGTTGGATAAGTTTTGTGTTGCACCTGCAAAGCATCTGTTACATGCCAGAAAGATCAGCAAGTACGAATTTGACGAGCGCTATCAATCTGCTATCAAATGAGGGTTTAGGAAATCAAAAATCCAGTATTTATGCGGGTTTGCAGGCCCTCATATCCACTTTTTGCTTATTCCCACTCAATCGTTGCCGGTGGTTTGGAAGTGATGTCGTAGAGGATCCGGTTGATGTGGGAGACCTCGTTGACGATGCGGACGGAAATCCGGTCCAGAACATCGTAGGGAATTCGGGCCCAGTCGGCGGTCATGAAATCGGTGGTGGTGACGGAACGGAGGGCTAAGGTATAGTCATAGGTGCGGCCGTCGCCCATGACGCCCACGGAGCGCATGTTGGTCAGGACGGCGAAGTACTGGTTCATGGTATTCTCCAGATGTGCTTTGGCGATTTCATCCCGGAAAATGTAATCTGCCTCCCGGAGAATGTCCAGCTTCTCTTTGGTGATTTCGCCGATGACCCGGATGGCGAGACCGGGGCCGGGGAAGGGCTGGCGCATCACCAGATACTCCGGCAGGCCCAGCTCCCGGCCCAGCTGGCGGACCTCATCCTTGAACAGAAGCCGCAGAGGTTCGATGATCTCCCGGAAGTCCACATGGTCGGGTAATCCGCCGACGTTGTGGTGGCTCTTGATCACGGCGGCGTTGCCGGCGCCGGATTCAATGACGTCGGGATAGATGGTTCCCTGGGCCAGGTAGTCCACCGTACCCAACTTTTTCGCCTCGTCTTCAAAGACGCGGATGAATTCTGCGCCGATGATTTTCCGCTTGGCCTCCGGATCGGACACGCCGGCCAGCTTTCCCAGGAACCGGGCCTCGGCGTCTACCCGCACAAAGTGCAGGTCCCACTTGGAAAAAGCGGCTTCCACCTCGTCGCCTTCGTTTTTGCGCATGAGTCCGTGGTCGACGAACACACAGGTGAGCTGACTGCCCACAGCCTCTGCCAGGAGGGCGGCGGCTACCGAGCTGTCCACACCGCCGGACAGGGCCAAAAGGACGTTGCCGCTGCCGATTTTTTCCCGCAGCTGTGCAATGGCGCGGCGCTTATAATCTTCCATGGTCCAGTCTCCCACCGCGCCGCATACCCGGTACAGAAAGTTCCGAAGCATATCTGTGCCGTGCTGGGTGTGATTGACCTCCGGGTGAAACTGCACCCCGTAGAATCTCCGGGCTTCATCTGCAATGGCCACATTCGGGCAGGCGGCTGTGTGCCCAACCAGGCGGAATCCGTCGGGAACCTTAGCCATGTAGTCTCCGTGGCTCATCCAGCTGACGCCTGCGGAGGGCAGGCCCTGGAACAGGGGACAGGAGGTGTCGTAATAGGTGTCGGTTTTTCCGTATTCCCGGGCGGTGTCTGCTTGGGCGGCAGTGACCAGGCCGCCTAAGTGGTGGGCCATCAGCTGACAGCCGTAGCAGATCCCCAGAACGGGGATCCCCAGGGAGAAAATCTCCGGGTCGACCTGAGGAGATTGTTCTAAATATACGCTGTTGGGCCCGCCGGTGAAGATAATGCCGATGGGGGAGAAGGCACGAATTTCTTCCAGGGGCATGGTATAGGGCTTCACCTCGCAGTATACGTTGCACTCCCGAACTCGGCGTGCAATCAGCTGATTGTATTGCCCACCAAAATCTAAAATCAAAACCTTTTGCATAAGAGCCTCCTTCATATTTCAAATTTTCTGGGCCAAGTATTTTTGATCTGCGATTCCGGATTCCTCCCGGAACAGAAAGCCGTTTTCATCTGCTCCGTCAATGATGGCCAGGGATTTCAGGGGATACCCCGCTTGCCGGAGCCGGTCTCCGCCGTGCTGGAACCCCTTTTCCACAGCAACGCCGATTCCTACCAGCTCGGCGCCGGCCTGGGTGACCAGGTCGATCAGCCCGTGCATGGCCTCGCCCCGGGCCATAAAATCGTCTACGATCAAAACCCGGTCCTGTGGTGTAATCCAATCTTTGGCCACCAGGAGCGTGACCTTGCGCCGGTATGTATAGGAAAAGATTTCGCTCTGATACAGGCCGCCCTCCAGGTTGTCGCCCTTTGCCTTTTTGGCAAAGACCATGGGAACCCCGAAGCGGTCCGAGCAGATGGCAGCCAGTGCAATGCCGCTGGCCTCGGCAGTGAGGATTTTCGTAATGCGGCTGATGTCGAAAGCTTTTGCAAATTCTTCGGCCATCAGGCCCAAAAACCGGGTATCCACCTGGTGGTTCAGGAAACTGTCCACTTTGACAATGTTGCCGGGAAGAATGCGGCCTTCCTGTCGGATACGTGCTTTTAAAGCCTCCATGACGGTACCTCCCCTTTGCTATTTGGTTTTATTATCGCGAAAATATGCCAAAAACGCAAGGTGAGATTTCAGGAAATTTTGACAAAAAAAAGAAAGCATCCTTATGAATTCTGCACAAAACAGCTCCCTGGTTTCCCGATAAAATCAAGCATGATATCATACGGAAAGGGGATTGAGGTACGTCAGGCGGCCTAATTTCCATATCCTGTGAAGATAACGGCACAAGCCCGGCGCCGGAGGGCTACGGAAAATACAGACCGTCGGCGGTTGGCCGGCTGCCCGGAGCGTGCCGGACATAGAGAAAAATGGAGATAAAACAAGATATGGTGCAGCAGTTTGTATGCTGCACCATATTGTTTGCTTGGGCAAGCCCCGATATCTGAACCTACGAAGCAGGAGCGGCCTTTTGAAATAAATCCAGCCCCTGGGACAGGGCTTGAAATTCCTCCCGGCTCAGGGGTTGGACGCCGGGAACAGATAAAACCGTCTCCCGGACCCAGGACAGAAGCGCTTCCTTGGCGCTTGCATAGCCGGGGGAGGCGCCGTCTGCCTGGGGGAATTGGGCAAAATAGAGAAATTCCTGAGATTGGCCTAAGTAGTCCCATCCGCCGGGGTCCTGATCCAGCACCTGGGACAGCTGACGGAGCTGAAAAGGAGTGGAGCGAATGACGGTCATCAAAAGGCCTTCCCCGTCGCCGTCGTAATCGGGGATGTAATAGGCACGCAGCATTTCCCATTCCTGCCGGTCGTAATCCACCAGCCGGATCCGGTCCTCCAGGGAGCGGGGCAGCAGAATCAACGCCTGTTCGACGTCGGTGTAGTGGAAGTGAGACAGAGCCTCTACGTACACATCCCGGGCCTCGGTGCGGATGGCCTCAAACTGGCGGTTGAGTTCTTCCGTTTCGCTTTGTGTGAGCGGGGATATACCTGGACGCTTCACAAGAGCCGTTTGGACCCAATCCAACAGGGCGTCTTGTGTTTCGTAATAGCCGGAATCGTGGCGGAATAGAAAAGGCTTCATCACGACGGCATAATAGGACGTGTCGTCTTTTCCAATAATCCGGCGGACGAATTTTCCGTCTGGCTCCATCATAGCTTCAAAGGTTTCCTGTTCATAGTAAGAGCGAAGAGACCGTTCCAGACTGGTTGGCGTGACTTGGGAGACCTGGAATAAAAAGCCGCCGTCTGCCTCCTCTGCAAGGGGGGTATAATAGGCCTCCAGCACCACATGGCCGGGCAGGTTTTCCGTTGGGGTCAGGGTCACCTGCTCCGCCAACTCCGAGGGTACGGCCGCCAGAGGGTCTGCCGGCGGCTTTAAGATTAAGAAGGCTGCGGCCGCAACCAAGAAAATACCGGCTGCGGCAATTGCGATACGCTGTTTTTTTCTTTTCATCTCTATCCCCCTTATAAAAAGGACGCACCCAAATGGCATGGCGCGTCCCGGGAAGCTAGATCTCCTGCCGCCCCTCCAGGGCGCGCAGAAGCGTCACTTCGTCTGCATATTCCAGTTGACTGCCCACAGGAACGCCGTAGGCCAGGCGGGTTACCTTAATTTCCATCGGCCGCAGAAGCCGGGAGAGGTACATGGCGGTCGCTTCTCCTTCGGTATCCGGATTGGTGGCCATAATCACCTCTTCCACATCTCCGGCTGCAACCCGGCTGAGCAGCTCCCGGATCCGGATATCGTCCGGGCCCACATGGTTTAGGGGAGAGATGACTCCGTGCAGCACGTGGTAAACGCCCTGGTATTCCCGGGCGCGCTCCAGGGCAATCAAATCCCGGGGCTCTGCCACAACGCAGATGACGCTGTGGTCCCGGCGGGTGTCGGCGCAGATGGGACATAGCTCCTGATCCGTCAAATTTTGACAGACCGGACAGGTTTTTACATGATGCTTGGCATCCAAAATGGCTTCCGAGAAGGATTGGGCTTCTTCCTCCGGCATGGACAGGACATAAAAGGCCAGACGCTGGGCGGTTTTGGCGCCAATGCCCGGCAGACGGGCGAACTGCTCGCTGAGCCGCTCCAAGGCGGCGGGAAAGTACTGCATGATTTAGAACAGACCCCCCAGGTTTAGTCCGCCGGTGAACTTGGACATGCTGTTGGAAGCCTCCGCCTCGGCGGCGCGCATAGCCTCATTGACGGCGGCGATGACCATATCCTGGAGCATTTCCACATCCTCCGGATCTACCGCTTCCGGCTTAATTTCCAGCGCCACAATTTCATGGGATCCGTTAACCGAAGCCGTGACCATGCCGCCGCCGGCGGTAGCGGTATAGGTCTTGTTCTGCAGTTCTTCCTGGGCCCGAAGCATTTCCTGCTGCATTTTTTGAACCTGCTTCATCATAGCCGCCTGATTCATTCCGCCCATGGGGCCGCCGCGAAATCCACCTTTTGCCATTTCTGATTCTCCTTTGCATAAAAAACTATTTTTTGATTTTTACGATATCGCTGTGCTCTTTTCCAAATGCCAAAAGCGCCTGAAGGTGATCGTTGGCTTTGGGCTTTGCCTGCAGATCTGTAGCCAGGACGGGGATGGACCGGCCCAATGCAGCGCAGAGGCATCGGCCGATTTTCTGCAGGATCTCAGGCTTGTTCACCATGTCGTAGACAAAGGTGTTTTGGCATTGCAGTTCCAACTGGTCGCTGCGCAAAACGCCTTGCACCGGAGCATCCGGAGAGGAGATAAAAAATCCGCTCACCGGGGGTCCCAGCGTTTCCCGAACCTGTCCGGCGAAGTCTGCCCAGAAGTTTGCAGCGGGCTCCGGCGGAGACGCTGCGGCAGGCTCGCCAAATTCCGGCGGGGCGTCGGCATCGCCTGGAAGGGGCGGCCGTTCTTCCTCTTCCGTTTCCGCAACGGGCTTGGCAGCGGTGACGTGGGGGAGACCGACTCCAGAGGCGACGGCTTCCTCCAGCCGGGTGAGCCGGGCGTTCAAGGCCTCCGGCTCCAGGCTGAGCGCCGGCTCGCAGAGGCGAATCAGGCACAGCTCTCCATCCATCCGGTTCTTGCCGCCCCGGGTGAAACCGGCCATGGTTTGTTGCAGGGTTTTCAAAATTTGAATCAGCTCTCCGGCGCTGAGCCGGTCCTTCAAGGCCTGAGCCTCCTGTTCTGTGGAGACGCCGGACAGCATGGACAGGCCTGCGGTAGGGGCGGTTTTCAGAACTAAAAGGTCCCGGGCCAAGGCGCAAAGCTCATCCAGAAGAGCGCCGATGTCCTTTCCGTCGGCATAGAGCCGGTCGAACAGCGTCAAAGCCTTCCGGGCATTTTTTTCGGCGATGGCTTCCATCATCTCCGCTGCCTTTTGCTCACCGGCCAGTCCCAGGCACTGATAGACGACCTCGGCCGTTACAGGACCGGTTGCGGCGGATGCGCACTGATCCAAGAGACTGACGCCGTCCCGGAGGGCGCCGTCGGCCATCCGCGCCAGGACCATGGCGGCCTGCGGCTCCAGAGAGATGTGCTCCTGGGTGGCGATATGCTGCAGCCGGAGGGCCACATCCTCCGGTGAAATACGCCGGAAGGAAAAGCGTTGACAGCGGGATAAAATGGTAGCCGGTACCTTGTGAAGCTCGGTAGTTGCCAGGATAAAGATCAAATGCTCCGGCGGCTCTTCGATGATCTTCAGCAGGGCATTGAACGCGGAGAGGGAGAGCATATGCACCTCGTCGATGATATACACCCGGCGGCGGACCTGAGAAGGGGTGTAAATGGCGTCGTCCCGCAGCTCCCGTACATGATCCACTCCATTATTGGATGCGGCGTCAATTTCCAGCACATCCATACAGCTGCCGGCGTCGATGCTCCGGCAGGCGGCGCAGACGTTGCAGGGATTTCCATCGTGTGGGTTCAGGCAGTTGACGGCTTTGGCCAGAATTTTCGCGCAGCTGGTTTTGCCCGTACCCCGGGAACCGGTGAAGAGGTAGGCATGGCTCAGCCGTCCGGTTTGAAGCTGGGCCTTCAGGATTTTTGTGATGCTCCCTTGTCCTACGACTTCATCGAAGGTTTGGGGCCGGTATTTCCGATACAGGGCCTGATACACGGATATTCCCTCCTGATTTTGGTGAATGGGCAGAAAAAGCCGGCTCATAACAAGATCGCACACCCACATTTGAACAAGCACAACACCCGATACCAGCGCAGCCAGCTCGGAAACGGCAACCTCACGGCACACGGGCGGATCCGCTTAATGCTGCTTGGTTCCCCACCTGACATGGTTCACGGGAACCCGTTGCGTGAGACCGGTTCTTCAACGCCGCTTACGCAGGCCAGACGGTATTGTAACTTGCCCGGGTATGGGAATTCATCCCTGCTGTAGCGGATTGCAGGCGACAGGGCACCGCTATCTCCCCGACTAGTGCGACCTTGTTATAAGCCGGCCGCTGATAACAAGGGTTATTCAATTAAAACCGGCTTCTTAGGTCAGCTTATCCTCCATATAGTCGGCCAGCTCGCCGAACGTGGAAATCTTGACGCCCTCCATGTCCAGCTCTACGCCTAGCTCAGCTTCAAAATCCATGGTCATTTCTACAATATCCAGGGAATCCACGCCCAGGCTTTCAAAGGTTGTGTCCCGGGTGATTTCTTCGGCGGGGATTTCCAGCTGCCGGGAAGCATACTCTACAATTTTTTCAAACATAGACATCGTATATTCCCTCCGGAAGGGCTGAAGCGCCCTTTCATTTTTTGCTTGTGTACAACTGTGAGGTCTATTTTATTACATCTTGTGGAGTTTGTCAATCACCAGTCGCTTGACAGGTTACGGACATGGGGCATTTCCTCGGCAAAAGCTCACAGCGGCTGTTGCTTTATTTTACCAAAGCGGCGGGGAAAGCGGACCGGAGTGGGATGCACCTTCCGGATTACAACGACGGCGTGTTCCACCCCGGCGATGGAAAAAGCTGCCAGGCTTTCCAATTGCCCGCCCAAAAGCGCCATGGCGTTCCGGGCAGACTGAATTTCTTCCCGCGCTGCCGCGCCCTTCATGGCCAGAAAAGCGCCTCCTGTTTTGACATAGGGCAGGCAAAGCTCGCACAGGATGGGCAGGTACGCAACGGCGCGGGAGACGGCAAAGTCGTATTGCTCCCTTCGGGAGGCGACGGCTTCCTCGGCCCGGGCGGTCAGGTACACAGCGTCGTCAATCCCCAGGGCGGGAAGCGTCTGCGATAACCAGGTCATGCGCTTTCCCAGAGAATCCAGCAAGGTTAAACCCATGTCCGGACATGCAATTTTTAAAGGGACCCCGGGAAAACCGCCGCCGCAGCCCACATCGATCACCTGCTTGTGCCGGAAATCCGCCAGGGTCAGGAGCGTAAGGCTGTCCAGAAAATGGAGCTGGGCGACTTGTCCGGGCTCTGTGATGGCCGTGAGGTTCATGACTTGATTTTTTTCCAGAAGAGCCTGTCAAAGGCGCACATGGTTTCCGCCGCGCCTGCGGGCAGGGATAGCCCCAGATCAGGCAGTCCGGCGTTTAGGGCTTCCAGCATGGGGTCCATGGGTTAACCCTCCTCTGTGGATGCAGCCGGCTCGGTGGTTTCCGCCGGGCTTTCCGGAAAGACCTCGTCGTAGTTATACGGATCAAATACGGTGGGCTCCGTCTCGTCTTCCCGAATGACGTACTTCTCCTGATGCCAGGCAACCAAAAGACCGGTCACCATGTTGTAGGATTCCACGCCGGTTTCCTGTCCGTTGGATTGAAGATAGCTGTCATAGACGGTTTGGGCGGTGTCCCGTACGGCGCCTTGATTCTCCTCATACACCTGATTGTTGGCGTTTAAATCGTGCAGCAGCTCCGGCGCGGCCTGGCTGCGGATTTCCTGCCAGGCCTCCCGATCGGTTTTGTACAGCTCATTGGAACAATAGAGATAGGCCATCATATAGCCGGAATACTGGAATACCGGATCGTCGCTGTATTCGCAGGCCAGGTAACCGGCAAAATTGGCTTCATCCTCCACGGCTATGGCCAGGAGATGGGCCACCTCGTGACACATGTTAAAGGGAATGGTAGCGGCGTATTCGTCCATATTGACGGCGGCTTCTCCCGTGAGGCCGACGGTGACGCCGGCTGTGCCGAAACGGCTGAAGAGGCTGTCCCATCCCAAGGCCTTGACCGGTCCCCGGGAGCCGGAAAAAATAGAGTAATCCCACACCAAATTGTCAAAAGCGGTTTCTAACGACTGGTTCAGCGCATCCAAATCCGCCAGAATCAAATCGCCGTTTTCATCCCGGTCCATTTGCCCTGCCAGCCGGTCCGCCTGTTGGCGGTAAAACTCCGTGGCGTCTCGCAGATCTGCCACCGTGTAGTCGCCGGTCTCCAGCTTCATGCTTTCTTGAATGGGGCGGTTGTAGTAGTTCAGGCCCCATACGCAGGTAAAGAGAAAGTAAGCGATGGACACGGGGGCCAAGACCCAACCCAGCCACCGGAAGAAATTCCACCGGAACAGAATCATCAGGCCGATGGATACCACTACGGCAATCAGAAACACGGCCAGAATTACCTGCCAAACGCAAAAATCCACCCCCCCGCTCCATTCGCTCAGGACCTCCTGGACGGTTTTGGAGGCGAAAGGATACGCCATATCCAGCAGCAGGCTGTAACGCTGGGCCAGCTGCTGCAGCAGCACGGTCAAGGCCCCGAATACAGCAGCTACAATGATGCCGCGTAGATTTTTCATACAGATCTCCTTCGGGTAAAGTTTCAGGTACAGGCCAGGGCACACTGACCCATTCCAAGTCATTATATCACAGTTTTCCAGAAAAGTCTCCCCAAAAATTTTTAAATTTCTCAAATTTCCGGGCGCTGGGAAAAACGCCGGTCCCTATCCCGTTCCGGCGCTGCGCCGGCTCTTTCGGGATAGGGACCGATGGGTATGGATTCAGGAAAGCGGCTGCTCCATGAGCCGGTAATACTGCCATTTCCAGCGAATGTCTTCCAGGGCCTGAAGATCATCCGGAAGGGTGTCCGTGTAAGAGCCGTCGGAGAGCTGGTAGCCGTATACGGAGGAGACGGGAAGCTGTTCCCGCAGGGCGTTTAAAAAGTCAAAATAGCCGTCGTGGCCCTGATAACCGGCCAACTGGCAGGTGAGGGCGCCCAAATAGTGGCTGCTGATGGTCTCCGGAAGATTCCATGCCTGCGCCTGGGCCAGAAGGTCGTGGTCCTGCCGGTATGCGGCGTTGCCCCAGATGAGGTAGGGGACGGTATAAGGCTGCAACGTTTCCTCTACGGTGTCGGTGGAGCCGTAATTCGGGTCCAATTCCCGGTAGGCCAGATAATGACCGCCCAGGTTGGGCTGATGGTCTCCGAAAAATACCAGAAGGTAAGGAGCGTCCAGGCTGTCCAGATATTCTGTCAGCTCTTCCAGCATGGCGGCGCTGTCCTGCAGGCCTTTGAAATACACGGATAAGTAGGTGCGGGCCGCGTCGCTGAGGGCGATGTCGGTTTGAGGCGGGTCCGGTACATAGCCGTATTTTCCGGCGCCGTAGGATTGGTGATTTTGGATGGTGACGGCGTAGGTAAACAGCGGCGTATCCCCCTGCCGCGCTTCCAGGGACTCTTTTAATACCCGGAGAAACCCTGCGTCGGAAATCCAATCTCCCACCAGGTCGGACCGGCTGAAGGCATCCTGGAATACCTGATCCGTGATGCCCAGATAAGAATACACGCTTTCCCGGTTGTAGAACCAATTCTGGCCCGGGTGCAGGAAAAAGGTGCGGTATCCGGCCTGGGTCAGCATGCGGGGGATGGAGTCGATGTTGCGGTGGACTACCCGAAAGGCGGAGGTGGTGCCGGTGCCGATGCGGTTGGTCATCATACCGGTCAGAACGTCGAATTCCGTATTGGCCGTGCCTGCGCCGGTGTTGGACACGACCAAGTGCCCGGATAGCGTCTGCTCGGCAAGCCGGTTGTAGGCGGCGATGGGGTTGTTTTCGCCGGTGTATGTAAAGGCGGCCTGATTCGGCAGGTCGGTGAAGGCCTCGCACATCACCATCAAGATGTTGGGTGCGGTTTCCGGCGCAGCTTCTGCTTCCCGGTAGGTGTCTTCATAGGATGCAGCCTCCTGGGCGTTGTATCCCGGCGGCTTGTCCACAGGATAGAGATTGAAGTTGTGCAGGAAGCAATAGGGAAAGCCGAAGGCCTCGTATACCGCCGGTACGTTGGCCCGGTTGGGGCCTTCCATGCGATCATACAGCTCCGAGTCCGGGTAAAGAAAGGCCATGGTCGTCCCAAATGCCGCAACCACGGTCAAAGCGGCAACCAGGCGGATAACAAGGCGCGGACGGGCGCTTTTTACTCCCGTGCCCAGGAGAATCAGGGCCAAGCTCAGGACCAAGAGAAGCGCCAGCTTACCCCAATGCATATTCAGCTGATAGCTTCCCACAGCTTCCATGCCTTCGGTCAGGAGCAGGATGTCGCCGGGGACGAAGGGATCGCCGCGGGCGTCTACTTTCACGAGATTGATGTAGCTCAACAGGCCCCAAATCAAAGTGGTCAAACCGGCGCCGTACCAGGCGTTCCCCAGAAGAAAATAGAAGAGCAGGGCCAGAGCGGCCACCGGCCACAGGTTGAGGACAAAGAGAATGGGCTCGGCCCAGAAGGCGGACAGGGTAGCGAGCAAGGAGCCCTGCTGCAGAGCCAGCGTAACCCCGCCGGCCAGGAGTGTGCCGGCGGCCAGAGCCAGGGCGGTACAGGCGGGCGACATGGTGTGAAGACGGCGTTTTTTCATACATGGACCTTCTTTATCAAAAACTGTAGCGGCGGGCTCATCCCCGAACCTGCCAGGCGGAGGGAATGAACAGTTCGGTATATTTGTCCACGGCGTATTTGTCCGTCATACCGGCGATGTAATCGCAGACGGTCCGCTCCATCCCGTCAAAGGTGAGCTGGGGCTGGAAGGTGTCCGGCAGAGCCTGGGGATGGCGGATGTAATATTCGTACAGCTGCCGGATGATGGCTTTGGCCTTGGATTCCTCTCCCTTGGCCACAGGGTTTCGGTACACCCGCTGAAACATGAACGCCCGCAGATCCTGCATGGCGCCGTTCACCTCCGGATCCATGGCCAGTTCGCCGCTTTGCAGGGTGTGGGAAATCATATTGGTGACCAGGGTATTGATCCGGTCCTTGTGCGTCTCGCCCAGGATGCGGGCAATCGGTCTGGGAATGTCGTCGTTGGTGAGAATCCCGGCCCGCATGGCGTCGTCGATGTCGTGGTTGATGTAGGCGATTTGGTCGGACTTTCGGACGATCCGCCCCTCTAGGGTCTCCGGGATATATTCTCCGGTATGGCCCAGGATCCCCAGGCGAACTTCATGGCAAAGGTTCAGCCCCTGGCCGTCTTTCTCCAAAATATCCACCACCCGGAGGGATTGCTCGTTGTGCCGGAAGGGCTTTCCCAGGACCTGACTGAGGGCGTCCTCTCCGGCGTGACCAAAAGGCGTATGCCCCAGGTCGTGTCCCAGGGCGATGGCCTCGGTCAAGTCCTCATTCAGGCGAAGGGCCCGGGTGATGGTCCGGGCAATTCGCGCGACCTCCAGGGTATGTGTCATGCGGGTTCGGTAGTGGTCCCCCTCCGGGCGGAGGAAGACCTGGGTTTTGTGCATCAGGCGGCGGAACGACTTGCTGTGTACAATGCGGTCGGTGTCTCGCTGGAAGCAGGTGCGGACGTCGTCCTCCCGCTCCGGCTCCGGAATCGGCCGCCCCCGGGACTGATCGGAAAAGGCGGCGCGGGGATCCAGTCTTCGGTGTTCTTCCTGCTCTAAGGTTTGCCGGATGGTCATTCTGATTCCCCCCTGATGAAAGTGTCTGATCAAAATGCGGCAAAGCGGCCTGCCCGGGCCGGATGCTTCCGGATTTAAGCCGGTTCCGAGGGCTCCTCCGGAGTCGACAGGCAGTGGACGGTGACGGAAAAATCCTCATTGCCCGGCATATGGCCGTGCACAATTTCCTCCTGGGTAAATCCCAGAGAACGGTACAAGGACAGAGCGGGCAAATTGCCGGCCAAGACTTCCACGGTCCGGGGCCCCGGCCCCATTTGCGCCAAGGCGGCCTGGGCCAGAGCCCGGCCGATTCCCCGGCGGTGGCGGGCCGGGTCCACATAGAGCCAGGCGAGCTCCTCTTGGGTAAAGGCAACAAAGCCGGTGACCTCTGTGTCCTGGGCCACGAGAATGGTATAGTCAAACAGCCCCTCCCGCTGGGCCGCGATAGACAGGGGCAAAAATGCGCCGTCCAGACCGGCCTGATGAAGCTCTATTTTTCGGGCTGCGTCGTGAACGGCCTCTATGCGAGGCCAATCGGCGGGGGCATAGGGTCGAATTTCCATATTGTATTGTAACCTCCGTAGTGTAGAATTTCAAGAGAATTTCAAGGCGTACCGGAGTCTTCCGCCAGGGGAAAGGCCCGGTACTCCTCTCCGGTGACAAGGGCTTCCAAGGTAGCGGCCGACATATCCCGCAGGCGGTCCAAAAACGGGGCGGTCTTCGCCTGGGGCAGGAGGACTTCCAGCTCCACGTCGGCTCCGAACTGGGTGTCTCGGATCCAGCCGCCGAAGGCGGCCACCTCCAATTTCATGCGGTCATACCAGCTGTAGGGGACCGGCAGGTACAGGCAGGTCCAAACCCGCTTTATGGATTTTCCGGCGGCGTCTACAGCCAGCTTGGCGCCTTTGGTATAGGCCCGCACCAGGCCGCCGGCGCCCAGAAGGATACCCCCAAAGTACCGGGTGACCACGCAAGTGACGTTGAACAGCCCCTCCTTCTGCAGCACCTGCAGGGTGGGCATTCCGGCGGTACCGCCGGGTTCTCCGTCGTCGGAAAAGCGCACAGGCCCATTTTGTATGACGTACGCCCAGACATTGTGGGTGGCGTCGAAATGGAGCTTGCGCATCTGCTCGATATGACTGATGGCTTCGGCTTCCGTCTCTGTGGGCCAGATGTGTCCAATGAAGCGGGATTTCTTTTCTACAAATTCCGCCTGACCGAAGGCGGTGGGAATGAGATACTCCTCCATGCTCAGCTCTCCCGGACGATAAATTCTTTCAGACGACCGTAGAGGATGGGGCCGCAAACGGCCTCCACCTGAATGCCGTCCGGGGTATACTCCACAGACAGGACCTGAGCCTCTCGGTGCAGCTGCTCTAACAGACCGCCTTGGGCATAAGGGAAGAGCAGAATGCCCCGGCGCTGGCCCCGGTTCAAATTTTCTTCCACCAGATCCAGCAGCGCAGGCAGTCCGGAGCCCGCCTTGGCGGAGATGGCCACCCGGTTGCTCCCCACCGGCAGCTCTTCGGGAGGCACCAAATCTGCCTTGTTGAAGCACTGGATGATGGGAACGCCCGGCTTTGCCAGCTGCTCCACCAGCTTGTCCACCACGGCAATGTGGCTGTCCCGCTCCGGGTCGGATGCGTCGATGACGTGAATCAGAAGATCTGCAAAGGAGAGCTCTTCCAAGGTGGCGCGAAAGGCGTCTACCAGGTGGTGGGGCAGCTTGGCGATAAAGCCGACGGTGTCGGAGAGAATGACGCTTAAGGTTTCGCTCACGGTCCATTGCCGGGAGGTGGTGTCCAGGGTGTCGAACAGCCGATTGTTGGCGGGAATGCCTGCCCCGGTCAGGCGGTTGAGCAAGGTGGACTTTCCGGCGTTGGTATAACCCACCAGGGCGACGACCGGAACGGAGTTTTTGATGCGTTGGCGGCGCTGGACGGCACGGACCTGCCGGACCTGGGTCAGCTCCTCCTCCAGCTTGGCAATGCGGCTGCGAATGTGGCGGCGGTCGGTTTCCAGCTGCGTCTCGCCGGGGCCGCGGGTGCCGATGCCGCCGCCCTGCCGGGACAGGCTGGTTCCCATCCCGGACAGGCGGGGCAGGAGATACTGATACTGTGCCAGCTCCACCTGGAGCCGGCCCTCGGCGGTTTTGGCCCGTTGCGCGAAAATGTCCAGAATCAGGGCGCTCCGGTCCAAAACGGTGACGCCCAGAATTTCCTCCAAAACCCGGATTTGGGAGGGGGAGAGGGTGTTGTCGAAAATTGCCATGTTGGCCTCGGTGTTTTCGGCCAGCTGGCGGATTTCCGCTGCTTTGCCGGCGCCGATGAAGGTCCGGGAATCCGGCGTGTGACGGTTCTGGAGCACTTTGGCGGTGCACTGACCCCCGGCTGTCTCCAGGAGCGCCTCCAGCTCGTCCAAGGTGGCGTTGGTCGCCGTTTCCTCCTTAGAAAAGCAATCTGCATGCAGGCCGACGAGAACGGCCCGGTCTATCCCATGTTCTTGGGGCATATGGTCACCTCGTTTCATAAAACTAGAAAAAAGTCCGCACCACTTTCGCGGTGCGGACTTTCCAAGGCTTACTTCAGGCCGAATCTCTTGTTGAACCGATCCACGCGTCCGCCGGTATCGACCAGCTTTTGCTTACCGGTGTAGAAGGGATGGCACTTAGAGCAGATTTCAACCTTGATGTCCTTTTTTGTGGAACCGGTTGTGAAAACGTTGCCACAGGCACAGCGGATCGTAGTCTGTTCGTACTTGGGATGGATACCTTCCTTCATGTCGTTTCACCTCTTTCTGCTCTGTGCTCCAAGGGCGCATGGCACCCGTCAATTCAATAGCCCGACTATAATAGCACATCCTGCCGTTAAAAGCAAGAGCTTTTTTGATTTTTTCCGGGATTTCGTCAAACCGGCCTTTTGGGCGGCGGATTTTTCCGACTGTGCTGCAGACCGGCTCCGGCTTCAGGTCGCCGCCTGATCCACTGTAATTTCCGACAGCTCCAGGCCGGGGTTCCGGCGGCAGGTGAAGTCAATGGCCCAGAAGCTGGTGAAGACCAACAGGTTTCTGCCGCGATAGTCCTCCAACAGCTCTGCGTCGGAGCCCAGGTTCAGATCCTGCAAATCCCCGGGGTACCGGTCAATCAGCCGGAGCTCTTCGTAGGGCAAATGGTCCATCCGCAGCTCCACGCCGTATTCATTTTTCATCCGGTATTGGAACACGTCGAATTGCAGAACGCCCACGACGCCTACGATCACTTCCTCCATACCGGAGCCGGGCACCTTGAAGATCTGGATGGCGCCCTCCTGCGCAATTTGCTCCGTGCCTTTTACAAACTGCTTGCGTTTCATGGAATCTCGGGCGGAGACGCGGGCGAAATGCTCCGGGGCGAAGGTGGGGATGCCGGAAAATCGAAATTTTCTTCCCGGCGTGGTGATGGTGTCGCCGATGGAGAAAATACCGGGGTCGAACACGCCGATGATATCCCCGGCGTAGGCCTCCTCCACAATCTCTCGCTCGGCGGCCATGAGCTGCTGGGGTTGACTCAGCCGCATCTTCTTGTTGCCCTGCACGTGAAAGACCTCGGCTTCCCGTTCGTATTTGCCGGAGCAGATACGGAGAAAAGCCAGCCGGTCCCGGTGCGCTTTGTTCATGTTGGCCTGGATTTTAAAGACAAATGCGGAGAAATCCGGGGAGAAGGCGTCTACGACGCCGCAATCTGCCACCCGCGAGGCGGGCGGCGGCGTCATCTTCAAAAATTCTTCCAGGAAGGGTTCGACTCCAAAATTGGTCAAGGCCGAGCCGAAAAATACGGGACTGAGGCGTCCGGCCTGAACCTCGGCCAGATCAAAGTCCCGGCCGGCGCCCAGAAGCTCCACCTCGTCGATCAATTGCCGGTGCTTCTGCTCCCCCAGAAGCGCCGAGACCTGGGCGCTGTACAGGTCGATCTCCTGCTTGCCCGCCCGGTTTTTTCCGGCGGAGCCGGAGGAGAAGAAAAGAAGCTGGCTGCCCTGCCGGTCGTATACCCCCTGGAATTCTTTTCCGGAGCCGATGGGCCAGTTCATGGCGTAGGTCTCGATGCCCAGCTCCCGTTCCAGCTCCTCCAGCAGGTCGAAGGGGTCCCGGGCCTCCCGGTCCATTTTATTAATGAATGTAAAAATGGGAATGCGGCGCATGGCGCAGACCTTGAACAGCTTCCGGGTTTGGGCTTCTACGCCTTTGCCGCCGTCAATGACCATCACGGCGGAGTCTGCCGCCATGAGCGTGCGGTAGGTGTCCTCAGAGAAGTCCTGGTGGCCCGGTGTGTCCAGAATGTTGATGCAGAATCCGTTGTACTGAAATTGCATCACCGAGGAGGTGACGGAGATTCCTCTTTGCTTTTCAATTTCCATCCAGTCGGAAACGGCGGCCCGGCGGTTTTTCTTCCCCTTGACGACGCCTGCCTGGGCAATGGCGCCGCCGTACAGCAGAAATTTTTCTGTGAGCGTGGTCTTACCGGCGTCTGGGTGAGAGATGATGGCAAAGGTTCTTCGACGGCCGATTTCTTCTTGTAAGGTTGGCATAGGATTTCCCTCCATAAATTTGTAATGGGCAACGGAGCGGAGGGAGCTATGGGTAGAAGCTAAAATGCATATGGGCCTCCTAATAGATGGGAAATATCAAATAAATCAATTTAGTTTACCACAGATTTCCCCAATTTACAAGTGCTTCTTGCAATCCGAATTGAGGACTGGTATAATGAACGCAGTGTAGGTCCACTTCGGGAGAAAGGAGCTTGCCCATGAATGCTTTCCTAGATGCTTTACTGCTGGTCAGTTTTATAGTTTGTGGTGTGTACAGCCTCCGGATGGCGATCCAGATGAAAAGCTGGAGAGAACTAAAGCCCAACAAATTTATTTACCCCCACGGCTGTGAGCCGGAGGATTGCGCCGATCCTGCGGGCTTTTTGGCCTTTATGTGGCCCAGAATGCTGGCCCTTGGCTTACTGTGTCTGATGACGGCGCTCACCTTTCTGGGCGGTACGTATTTGCGCTTTTACCCGGAGGAGATGATCTGTGCGACCTTTGTTGTAGGTGTGGCGACTGTATTTGTGTATGTCTCCACCGTCCGGCGGGCCGGTAACCGGTTCTGGTAGGCGTGTATGCAGACAAGCGCGGTGGGTCAAGCCGGAGCGCTGTGGAACATGGACATGATCCCTATCAGGGACGGGGAAAGGCGCCGTTTCTGATAGGGATTTTTCCGGAGGGGAAACGTTTCCGTTTTGGAGGGTAATCGTACCGTACAAATTGCCGTAGGATGGGGGCAAAATAGAAGCGCACAAAAATGCGCGGTTGTAGGCTGAAAGGAGAGATGAGACATGACGGAAAAGGAAAAATCATATGCGGAAATGCTGTATCAACCGGGTGACCCGGAGCTGGCTGCGGACCGGGATAGGACGGTGAGCCGGCTGTATGAGTACAACCGCATGAATCCCTTGGACCGGGAAGGGAGAAGGAAGGCGATTGCGGAATTATTCGGCAGGGTTGGCAGCAACTGTACGGTGGAGCAGCCCTTTTTTTGCACGTATGGATATAATATTGTGGTGGGGGACGATTTCTTTTTAAATGTCAACGGAAAGCTGATGGACAGCGGGAAAATTACCATTGGGAATCATGTCATGATTGCTCCCAACGTCTGCATCATCACGGAGGAACATGCGATGGATGTGGAGCAGCGAATGGCCGGTTTGGAATATACGCACCCGGTGACCATTGGCGACCATGTTTGGATTTGCGCCGGGGCCATGATTCTGCCGGGGGTCACGATTGGAGCGGGCAGTATCATCGGGGCCGGAAGCGTCGTGACGAAGGACATTCCGCCGAACTGCCTGGCTGTCGGAAATCCATGCAAGGTGATTCGCCGGTTGTAAATCTTGTGTCCCCGGTTTTGCGAACAGCTCCGCGCGTCGAGGCAGGGACTGCCTTAGAATAGAGTTTTCTAAAATCTTCTAATATTTATGGCGCAGAAAACGAGTGTTTTTCGTTTTCTGCGCCATTTTTACAACTTTTTATAAAAAGACATTTGCAAAAATTGGGTTTTGAGACAGCCCCTCATTTTCCTGTCTCCGATTTGTCCGGCTGCGGGTTGGAGGCGATTTTTTTGTGATGCCGCCAGACGCCCCACATCCGGAAAGCGGTGGAGACCAAAAGGATGCCGACGGCCAGGGCGCCCGCCAGGGCGCCGGTGTGCATGCCCTTATCTAGGAAAGCGTCTGTGTTTCCCCGGACGGCAAAGTCCATGGTGTAATAAATATCTGCACCCGGAATCAATGGAAACAGCGCCACAATGAGGAAGGAGGTGGCAGGGCATTTTCGGATGCGGGCCATCATTTCGGCGTAGACAGAAACCGCAGCGGCGGAGAGAAAGAAGCCGGTGACGTCGGACATGCCCAGGTAGCTGCACAGCTGATAGATGAGCCAGCTGGCAATGCCGCCGGCAATGCACAGGAGCATCCCGATGCCGTGAATGTTGAATAAGAGGCAGAACCCCAGGCTGCCGACAAATCCGGCCAGGCATTGGACCAGCAGGCCGTGCTGGACCAGAGCGCCGGCGCTGGCCAGGTCTCCCCATAGATTTCGGGCCAGGGAAACGGCTGCGCCGGTGCCCACTGCCAGGGCAACTGCGGTAATCAGAACCTGCACCATGCGGTTGACGCCGGACATGGTATCTCCATAGATGATATCCCGGACGCTGTTGGTGAACAGCAGGCCGGGGACCAAAAGCATCAGAGCGCCGATGATTGCCGCGTCCACGTTGTGGGCTAAGCCCCCTGTGGCCAGGGCCTGGGCCAGAAAGGCCAGTACAAAGCCTGCAGCCACAGTCTTAAAAAACGGGTTGGCGTGGAGCTTATTCATAAACAAAAGGCACAGGCCTGCGGCGACGCCGCACAGCCCGGCGCAGAGTGCATCCAGCAAGGTACCCCGAAAGAAAATGGAGAATCCGGCGGCGGCCAGAAAATAGGCCAGCAGAGATATGGGAAGGCGGTAGCTCTTAGCGGCCTTCTTCTCTGCCTGCAGCATGGCCATGGCCTCCTGCAAAGGCGGCTTTTCCCAGCAGATCCGGCGGCACAGGGCGTTGTACCGCTCTACGCCGTCCAAGTCTGTGGAGCCGTAGGCCGACCGGCGCATCCGGGTCATGTGCTGTTCGTCCTGGGTTTCCAGGCTGACGATGATACAGTTGGGTATGGCGAATGCTTCTCCGTGGGCGCCGTAAGCTTCCAGCAGGCGCACGATGCTCTCTTCCACCCGATAGGTTTCCGCGCCGCACAGCTGGAGCTGAAAGGCCAGGTCAATGGTGAGCTCCAACAGCTCGTCGTAATTCATCGGCTCACTCCCCCGTCTCAAAATTGGTGATGCGTCCGGGCGCTGCCCGAGACGGTTGCTCCCGTGAGTATAGCAGTCTGTGGGGCAAAATACAAGAGGAAATTCGCGATGTAACCGGACAGCCGGACCTTCTGGTATCAAATTGTCCCACCGGGAAATACTACCTGCGGGACCATTGGAGTGCTGCAGAAAGATTCCGGAGGTACGACATGCAAGGAAAAGTGGAAATCAGCGGCGTCAATACCGCTAAGCTGAAGACCTTGAAGAACGATGAAATGGTCCGGCTGATGAAGCTGGCCAAGGCGGGGGACGAAAAGGCCAGGCAGGCGCTCATCGAGGGAAACCTGCGGTTGGTGCTGTCGGTGATCCAGCGGTTTGTGGGACGGGGGGAGAATCCCGACGATCTGTTTCAGGTGGGCTGCATCGGCCTTTTGAAAGCCATTGCCAACTTTGACGAGACCAAGGAGGTGCGCTTTTCCACCTACGGCGTGCCCATGATTGCCGGAGAGGTGCGGCGCTACCTCCGGGATAACAGCGCCATGCGGGTGAGCCGCTCGCTGCGGGATACGGCTTATCGAGTGCTACAGTGTAAGGAAGCCATGATGGGTGAAAACGGCCGGGAGCCCAGCCTGGAGGAGATCGCCAAGCGGATGGAGCTGCCTTTGGAGGAGGTGTCCCGGGCGATGGACGCCATTGCCGCGCCCATTTCTCTGTACGATCCGGTGTACTCCGACGGAGGAGATCCGTTGACCGTCATGGACCAGGTGCGGGACACCAAGAATACCGACGAGAGATGGATTGAGCGGATTGCCCTGCGGGATGCCTTTCAGACGCTTTCGGAGCGGGAAAAGCAGATTTTAATACTCCGGTTTTACGACGGCAAGACCCAGATGGAGGTGGCCGGTCAGGTGGGCATTTCCCAGGCGCAGGTGTCCCGCCTGGAGAAAAGCGCCATCGGCACCATCCGAAAAAACGTCATGGAGACTTAAATGGAAACGGGACGGCGCAAGCTATGGCTTGCGCCGTCCCCCATGGGGCTTTGGTTGTGAGATCGTTGGCTGCCGATCACGCGGCGCTCGCCCTAGGTTGGGCCGGACGCCTTGGCCGGACGAATCAATCCCCGGACCCAGCGCAGGTCGTCCTTTCCCACCACGCCCAAAAGGACCAGCAGCAGGAAGAAGACGCTGCAAAAGCCGGCGCCCAGGAAGAGCACGCCGCTCCATCCGCCGGCCGGGGGGAGAAGGGAGGAAACCCAAAGGCTGAGCACGGCGGCGCCTACCGACCGCAGCATCAGAGAGAATTGGGGATGAAAACCGGTCACCTTCCGCAGCCGGAGGAAGCTGAGAGCGAAATTGAGGGCATGGGTGACCACGAAGCTGAGAAAATATCCGTCCAGGCCGAAACGCGGCAGCAGCAGCCACAAAAAGATCACGTCCAGGCAGGAGGTAATGGTGTTGTACCGAACGCAGGCTACCTGCTGTCCCATCCCTTTTACATTGGCGTCGGTTACGGCGTCCAGGTAGAGCATGGGAGCCAGGACGGCGAACCGTCTCAGCTGCCGTCCCACCAAGGGATTGTCGAATAGCAGCATCCCCAGAGGCTCGGCCGCGGTGAACAGAACCCCTCCGGCAGCCAAGCCGTATAGCAGGGCGACCCGCAGGCTGCGGCCGGTGAGATAGGCAATCCGCTTTTTCCGCCCCCCGGCGGCGCATCGAGAGAGCTCCGGTACCAGAAGCTCCGCTAAGGAGAATAAAATAGCCGCTGGAAACATGAGGGTGGGAAAGACCATGCCGCACACGATTCCGTAATCGGCCAGAGGCTCGGCAGACTGGGGAAACAGGGCCAGACGCCGGGGAACGATTAGGTTCTCCACGGTGGAAATGCCCATGCGCAGGTCGTCCGCCAGAGCCAAGGGCAGAGCCACCCGCAGCAGGCGGCCGGCGACCGGCGCGGGCTTTTCCTGCCGGTCGGGCAAGCGGTTTGCCTCCCGGCGCCGTAAAATCAAAAGGCACAGCAGGGTTGCCAGTGAGGCGGCGCTGCTGCCGCCCACTACGGCGCAGCAGGCCCGGCCCGGATCGCCGCCGGCCCATTGGGACAGGAGGACCACGGTGACCGCCATGGAGATGATCTGCTCCAGGACCTCTACGGCCACCAGCTCCCGGATCCGTCCGGCAGCGGTAAAGTACCCGGTCATCACCCCGCCCAGGCATACCACCGGCAAAAATGAGGCGAAGATTCGCAGCGCAGGCAGAGTTCGCGTGTCTCCAATCCAGTGTTCTGCCAACAGGGGGGCGCAGAAGTAAACCAGCAGGGCCACGGTGGCGCTGAATAAAAAGCTATATAAGAAGCAGGCGGATAATACCCGGCCCACGCCTTGCCGTCGGCCTCTTCCAACTTCTTCCGCAGTTAAGTACATGGTGGAAGTGCGGATCCCGCCCATGCCGGCGGTCATGGCCAGCATGGACACCGACATGACCAGCTGCAGAAGACCGATTCCCGCTGCGCCAATCTGACCGGAGAGATAGACCTGGAACCCCATGGACACCATTCGAAGGGCCAGGTTTGCTCCGGTGAGCAGCAGGGCGCTATAAAACATCGTACCTGTTCGACGCATGTCCTCACCTCGGTTTACTATATGGGGACAGGCGGGCAAACTTGCCTGGTCGTTGAAAAAAGACGGCGTTTTCTCCGGCGGGGGAAATTAGGGGTTCCGTTCTGAAAAAACCTCTGGTATAATAGACTTGAGCAACGGTAACGGCAGAGAAGGAGCTGATTTTATGTCCATTGCGACGTTTTATTTCCAGGATCCCCGGGCCCCGAAGCCGAACCGCCCGGCGCATTTGGGCGTCAATGTATTGTTGCAGTGGCAGGACAAGCTGCTGCTGGAGCGGCGGCGGGACTGCGACTTGTGGGGGCTGCCCGGCGGCGGTGTCAAGGGCCGGGAGCCGGAGCGGCGGGCCATTGCCAGGGAGGTCTGGGAGGAGACCGGGCTACGCTTGCCGGAAGCAGCCTTTCAAAAGGTGGCGGTTTTCGATGAGCCCGGGCGAATTGCCAGCTTTCAGGACGGCAGCGTTTGGCGCATGGTGGTCGTTTTATACCGGGCCTCTCTGGAGCAGGAGCCCAAGCTGCGCCTTAGCGCGGAATCTCGGGAGCTTCGTTTTTTTGCCCGGGAGGAGTTAAAGAATTTGCCGGTGATTTGTACCCACCGGGATATGGTGGACCGGTTTTGAGCCGTGGGATATTCACACTCCCGTAACAGAAATTTAAGCTTTTTTAATGGCAGCCGTCGTTGACATTCCCGGTAAATTTCGGTATGATGCCATTAGGTGTGATAAAATAACGATTTCGTTTGGAGGATACATATATGCGGAAAAAATGGATTGCCGGCGTGGTAACGGCCGCTGCTCTGTTGGGGCTGTGGGGGTGCGACAATACGCCGGCGGCAAAGGTTTACGTGCAGAACGTAGGGGAGATCACCGGAATGGGCGCCATTGGAGTCCAGGATGCGTTTCCGGGCATTGTGGTTTCGGAGAGCGTGACCGAGATCCAGCGGGATTCGGAGCGGACGGTCTCCATGCTCCATGTGGCCGAGGGCGACGACGTCAACCAGGGGGATGTGCTTTTCGAGTATGATTCGGAGGAGCTTCAGCTCACGTTGGACAAGCAGAACCTGGAGCTGGAGCAGCTGCAAAATGCCTCTACTACCTTGCAGTCTCAAATCACGGCTTTAAAAAAGGAACAGAAAAACGCCTCCAAAGACGAACAACTGAGCTATACTGTGGAAATCCAGTCCAAAGAAGCCGAAAAAAAGGAAAATGATTACAACATTAAGGTAAAGCAGCGGGAGATTTCTCAGACCAAAACGACCCTGGCCAACGCCGAGGTGCTCTCTCCCGTTTCCGGCCGGGTGGTTTCCGTCAGCGAAACCGGGATGGACGCGTACGGCAACACCGAGCCCTATATCACCATTCAGCAAAGCGGCTCTTATCGCGTGAAAGGGACCATCAATGAAATGAATATGGGGACCATCACAGAAGGGACCGCCATGCGGATTTATTCCCGCACAGACTCGGAGCAGAGCTGGACGGGTATGGTAAGCCTCATTGACTTGGAAAGTGCAACGCAGTCCAATCCCAATGATATGTATTTCGGCAGTATGAGCAGCAGCGAGCTGAGTTCGTCCAGTAAGTATCCGTTTTATGTGGAGCTGGACAGCGCCGAGGGCCTGATTTTGGGCCAGCATGTATATTTGGAACCGGCCGGCGCGGAGACGGCCTCCGACGGGCTCTGGCTGCCGGAGTATTACCTCTGCTATGAAGAGCCGGAGGAAGGGCAGGAGCAGGGCGATCCCTACGTCTGGGCGGCCAATGAAAAAGACCGTCTGGAAAAGCGCTATGTGACCCTGGGCGGCTATGACGAGGCCCTCATGGCGCATGAGATTCTGGACGGACTGACGGTGGAGGATTTCATTGCCTTCCCGGATGAGAATTGTGTGGCCGGAGCAGTCATTACCCACGACCCGGCGGAGGCGACGGAGCCCGTGGAGGACGGTACCGGCGGAGAACTCCCCGAAGGCGAGACTGTGGAGCAGATTGATCCGGAGATGCCCGACGATGGAAATGTTGTGGAAACGCTTCCCATCGGGGAGGACACCGTGGGGCAGGATCCGGAGCCGGTCGTCGACCCGTCTCAGGATGCCGGTCAGACTGCGCCCACCTCCGGGAGCGGCTCCGGCGGCGACCTGGCGGTCGATCCGGCGGAAACAGGAACGGCCTCCGGCGGCAATCTGGTGAGGTAAGGCTATGATTTTGGAATTGCGCGATGTCTGTAAGGACTATACCCGGGGAAAAAATGTGGTGCCGGTGCTGAAAAATGTCAACCTGCAGGTGTTGGAGGGGGACTATATCGCCATCATGGGCCCTTCCGGCTCCGGGAAGACCACGTTAATGAACCTCATCGGCTGCCTGGATTTGCCCACCTCCGGTCAGTATATCCTGAAGGATCAGGATATGAGTACGCTGAACGACAACCAGCTGGCGGAGATTCGGAACAAGCACATTGGCTTTGTATTCCAGAACTTTTACCTGTTGCCCAAGATGACGGCTCTGGATAATGTGGCCCTGCCGCTTTTGTACGCAGGCGTAGGGCAGAAAGAACGGCGGGTCCGGGCCAAGGAGGCTCTGGAGTCTGTGGGGCTGGCCGACCGGATTCACTTTTACCCCAATCAGCTTTCCGGCGGTCAGTGCCAACGGGTTGCCATTGCCCGGGCAATGGTGGGCAGCCCGGAGCTGCTGCTGGCGGACGAGCCCACCGGCGCTCTGGATACGGCGGCCGGTTATCAGATCATGGAGATTTTTCGCGGCCTGGCAGACCGGGGGATGACCATTTTGATGATTACCCACGAGCCTTCCATCGCGGCCTGTGCCAACAAGGTCTACCACATCCTGGACGGCCGGCTCCAGGACGAGGCGCCGGAGATCCCGGCGGCTCCTCCCCTCCGGCAGCCGGCGGCGGCAGAGGAGCCGGAGGACCTGCTGGCAGGCCTGGACCGCTTGCTGCGGGACGGACCGAAGGAGGATAGCGATTCATGAAAAAGCGTAAGAAAATTTGGATTCCGATTGTCAGCGTCCTTTTGGTGGCTGCCGTGGGAGGCGGTCTGGCGCTGTACTTCACCCAGAGGCCGAAAGCGGCGGTGGGTGTTTACGACATCAACCAGCTTTCGGTGATGAACTACTGGGGGGATGAAAAGACCTCTTCCGGCTCTGTCTCTACCGATCAGCTTCAGACGGTGTACCTCTCTGCGACTCAGGAGGTGACCGAGATCCATGTGCAGGAAGGGCAGAAGGTGACCAAGGGTACGACGCTCCTGACCTATGATACCACATTGTCCCAGATCTCTCTGGACCGGAAGGATCTGGAGATTCAGAGAGCTAAGCTGAGACTGGAGGACGCCCAGGACCAGCTGGCCGAGATTAAAAAGATGAAACCCATCTCCTACAGCACCACCACCCGTCCCACCACGAAGCCGACCACAAGGCCCACCACCAAACCGGCTTCTCAGGTACCGTCTGAGGAGCTGGGCGAAAGGCGCTTTCTGGACCTGGGGGGAGCCGGTACGGCTGGAGACCCCAAGGTTTTGTGGGTCCGGCAGAGTCAGACCTTTGACGATGCATTGATTGCGGAGATTTTGGACGGAGCGGAAAGCTTATATACCATCCTGGAGGTCCGGCAAAACGACAGGGCCGCCGGGACGCTGCTCAGCCGTACGGGGGTGTATTTTCAGGCGGTACAAGAGACGGTGGGTGCCGCTTCGGCTACGACGACTGCGGCTGAGGGGGGAAGCTACGGCGTGCATCTTCTCTCGGAGGTGACGACGGCCCCCTCCGATGCGCCGACGGACGAACCCTCGTCGGAACCGTCGACGGATCCTTCTGAAGAGCCGACGCAGCCGCCCACGGAGGAGCCGACAGAGCCGGATCCGCCTCCGACGACAGAGCCGGTTCCGCCCACAACGCCGTCGGAGCCCGCTCTGGTGACGCGGTATGTGTTTACGTTTTTCCAGGTGAGCCAGAAGCAGGAGGACGACGAAGACGACGACGCCGGTTCCGACATCTCGTCCGGCTCCGGAAGCAGCGTGGATATGAACAGCGGGTATACCGCCAACGAGATTGCTCAGATGCGCTCGGATAAGGAGGCGGAGATCAAGGATCTGCAGTTTTCCATTAAAATGGCGGAAGCTGAGTATAAGATCATGAAAAAAGAGTTTGACAACGGCGAAGTCAAGAGCGAAGTGGACGGTTATGTGGTATCCGTCCAAACGCCGGAGGAGGCTTTGGCCAACAACGAGCCGGTGGTGAAGGTGTCCGGCGGCGGGGGCTTTTTTATTCAGGGCTCTGTAGGCGAACTGAACCGAAATGAGATTGAGATCGGCCAGACTGTGCAGGTCATGTCGTATAACACGGGAGAGAGCTTTGAGGGAACCATCACAGCCGTTGGGGATTATCCCTTGACGGGCACCTGGTACTCCGGAGACGGAAATCCCACGGTGTCTTATTACCCGTTTACCGTTACCATCGACGAATCGGCCAACTTGGAGGCGGGCACGTATACCCAGATCACCTATTCTTCTGCAAATGCAGAAGAGGACGGCTTCTATTTGGACTCCGCTTTTATCCGGACCGAGGCGGGCAAAAGCTACGTTTATGTGCAGAATGACGAGGGCCTTTTGGAAAAGCGGGAAGTTCAAACGGGCCCGACGCTTTGGGGCAGCTACATTAAGGTTTACAGCGGGGTATCGACCGATTCTTACATCGCCTTCCCCTACGGTGTGGAAGAAGGCGCGCCGACGGAGCTGAAAGACCTCAGCGACCTGTACAATTATTAAGGAGGCTCCGGCATGGAAAATATCAGATTGGCGTTTCAAGGAATTTGGGGGCACAAAATGCGCTCTTTCCTGACGATGCTGGGTATTATCATCGGCATTGCCTCCATCATTACAATCGTTTCTACCATCAAGGGCACCAATGAACAGATTAAGCAAAATCTGATCGGCGCCGGCAACAACGTGGTGACGGTTCAGCTTTATCAGAGCGGCACAGATTATCCGTATGATATGGCTTGGAACAGCATTCCGGACGGGGTGCGCACCATAGAGGAGGAGACGAGAGCGGAGCTGGAGCAGCTGAGCGGCGTGGAGCGGGTCTCCTTTTACCGGGTCCGGAACAATGTGGATCAGGTGTATTACCAAAACACAGCCTTTTCCGGCTCTGTGTACGGTGTGGATGACGCTTACTTTTCCGTTGTGGGCTATCAATTGACCAAGGGCCGGGGCTTTCTGGATTCGGATTTTCAGGAGTGCCGGAAGGTAGCGATTTTAGACGAAAAGGCCGCCTCCAGCTTGTTCCCGGAGGAGGATCCCATTGGAAAAATTCTGGAAATCCGGGGCGATACGTTTGTCGTCGTTGGCCTGGTGGCCAAGATGCAGAGCTTTACGCCCACCATTGAAAACATGCAGGATTATCAGCTATATGCAGATACTTCCGCCGGTTCCATCTTCTTGCCGGATCGTACCTGGCCCATTGTGTACCAGTTTGATGAGCCCCAATCTGTGGCGGTTCAGGCCAAGAATACCGACGCCATGACCCGGGCGGGGAAAAATGTGGCCGATGCCCTGACGGCCAGCCAAATCTCTGCCGGTGCGGCCTCCAACTTGACAGGCGTCGATACGCTGGAGACCGAGGAGGAAACGCAGGACGGAGAAGAGGACTCTGCCAGCACAGCTTTTGTGTATCGCAGTCAAGACCTGCTGGAGCAGGCGCAGCAGCTGCAGGAGATGAGCAACGCCACCAACAATCAGCTGATTTGGATTGCCAGCATTTCCCTTCTGGTAGGCGGCATCGGCGTAATGAATATTATGCTGGTATCGGTTACGGAGCGGACCGGGGAAATCGGCTTGAAAAAGGCGCTGGGTGCCAAACGCCGCCGGATTCTTCGCCAATTTTTGACCGAAGCTGCGGTTCTGACCTGTATGGGCGGCGTTTTGGGCGTTCTGACGGGCATCGGACTGGCGGAGTTGATCTCCCGGTTCAACCAGATCCCGGTGGCGGTCAGCGTGCCGGCCATTGTGATCTCCGTGGTTTTCTCCACACTGATCGGCGTCATTTTTGGACTTCTGCCTGCCGTTAAGGCGGCAAATCTCAATCCGATTGAGGCGCTCCGCCGGGATTGAGCATTTCACATTTCCTATGTGCCGTGGAACGGCCGGGCTGTGAGCCCGCTGTTCTGCGGCACGTTTTCTTCCGAAAGGGAGACCGGCGGAAATTTCCCCCGGCAGCAAAAAATGACTTGTAAACCGGGGGCCGCTATATTATAATGAAAAGCCGAACGAAAATCGAATGGAAAACAGGGAGTTTGATATGGCTGCTCGTAATAATAAAATTCGCAATTTTTTGATTCCGGGGAAGCGGGCGCACCTGGTTGGCATCGGAGGCGTATCCATGCGCCCGCTGGGGCTGGTGCTCCAGGGGATGGGAATTCAGGTGACCGGCTCGGATATGAACGCTTCGGTTTCCACAGATGAGCTGCGGGACCATGGGATCCGGGTATTCATCGGACACCGCGCGGAAAACATTCAGGGAGCGGACTGCATCATCCGTACGGCCGCCGTCCACAACGACAACCCGGAAATCGCGGCGGCCAGAGCCGCCGGGATTCCCGTTTTTGAGCGGGCGCAGGCCTGGGGCGTCCTGATGCAGAGCTATCAAAACGCCGTTTGCATCTCTGGAACCCACGGAAAGACCACCACAACCTCCATGGTCACCCACATTCTCCTGGCTGCCGGCTGGGATCCCACGGTGATGATCGGGGGCTATTTGCCCGTTCTTCACGCCGGTCACCGGGTGGGGAAGGGAAGCACCATTGTTTTAGAGAGCTGTGAATACTGCGACTCCTTTTTAAACTTCTTCCCCACTTTGGCGGTGGTGTTGAATGTGGAGGCGGATCACCTGGACTATTTTAAGGACTTGGCGGACATTCAGAAATCCTTCCGCAAATTCGTTCAGCTGGTTCCCAAAGAGACCGGCCGAATTTTGGCCAACGGGGACGACGTCAATACCATGGACGCGTTGCAGGGCCTCAATTTTATCACATTTGGGATTTCCGAGGGCAACCGGATTCACGGAACGCACTATTCCGCAGATTGGCGGGACTTTGAAGTGGTTTGCGACGGGGCGCCTTATTGTGCGGTACACTTAAACGTATTCGGCCGACACAACGCGGCCAACGCCATGGCGGCGGTTGCCGTGGCCTGGATGCTGGGCGTGCCCGGTGAGGCGGTTACCCGGGGCCTGGAGAGCTTTCACGGGGCGGGCCGCCGTCTGGAATATAAAGGCAATTATAACGGCGCGGATGTATACGATGACTATGCCCATCATCCGGGCGAGTTGCATGCGACCATCGCGGCGGTGAAGGCGATGGGATACCGCCGGATCATCCTGGCGTTCCAGCCGCACACCTATTCCCGTACGGCAGCTTTGTTTGATGATTTTGTTCGGGAGCTGCGTTCTGTGGACCAGGTGGTTCTGGCGGAGATTTATGCCGCCCGGGAGCGGAATACCGTGGGCATTTCCTCCAGGGATCTGGCCAATCAGGTGCCCGGCGCGGTGTTCTTTGAGACCCTGCCGGAGGTGACGACGTATCTCCGGCGGCTTGCCCAGCCGGATGACGTCATTCTCACCGTGGGGGCCGGCGACATTTACCAGGCAGGGGAGGCCCTGCTCAAGCACAAATAATAGCCTGCCTGTCATAGAAAAAACCTGTGCATTCGCGGAAAACGGATGCACAGGTTCTTGTTTCATTAGACATTTCGGGGCCAGCCGCTGAGCAGCAGGCTGGGAACGGACCAGAGCAGGAGAAACAGCGTCAAATTGACGAGAGACATGACGCCGCCGGCGGACAGGTCGGCTAAGACGGCCATAATGGCCATGCCCATGATGCCGCCGACGATATCAAACAAAAGTCCCCACCGGGTGGCGGTACGCAAGGCCCTTGCGCCGGTTACCGCCAAGGCCAGCGTGCCGAATTTTTTTTCTTGCAGCAAGGCGCAGGGGCGGGCCGCCTCCGAGGCCTGCTTCTGTGATAGTTCAGAACGGGCAGGGAAGGGCGGCATCTTGAGTTTGGCGGTGTTGATCCGGAATTTGGACCTGAGAAAGGACTCTGTGATGATAAAATCTCCGGCGGTGACCACTGGGGAAACACCCCGGCTGACGGTCAGTGCGCTGAGTCCTTCTAATACAGACCGGCTTACGCCGTAGTGGACGGCGAAAACGCCGGCCAGACTGCCGTTGATGGCGACGTACACGGCCTGACTCACCCGGGTTCCGGCAGGCATGTCCACCCCCATGGATTGCATGAACCGCAGAGAGCCGACCAAAACGGAATCTGAGCCGATCTCCGCGCCCACGCCGCCGACTTCATACCGGCGCAGCTTGGAGACGGAATAGCGGCGGGCGCCGCGGATTTCCAGCTGCTCTTCAAAAATGTTGGACAGTCCGCTGCCTGCAGCGGAAATGACGGCGGCGCCGTAGGCGACCACATGATCCGGAGACTGGCCCCCAAAGTATTTTACGCCGTTCATTTTGACGTTTTCCGCCGGGAACAAATCCTCGTCCGAGATGGGAACCACCAGTTTGCCGTCCAGACGGCAAATACCGGTCCATCCATACAGCGCCGCCCCCAGGCGCTGCAGCCGCCGGGAGAGAATGCACCAGGGCCGGGACCAAACGATGGCGCCGGCCAGGGGCGTACCGGCCAAAAGCGTGGCGCTCCAGTATTGAAGAAAATGCGCCGTGTTTCCCCGGCATGTCAACCCTGCCACTCCGGCGGAGAGGAGAAACACAGCCAGCGCGTAGGCGTCCAGGACCCGCTCCGGCCCGGCCGGACGGTGATTGGCCTGGAGGAATTCCTGCAGGCTGCCTGGGCCATAAAGTACGCCGGACAGCTTTTGAAACACATTGGGCTCCCGCGTCAGAGCCAGATTTCCGGCGCCTTTACGGGCCGGGTCCATGACGGCGCATGTGGCGCCATCGGCGGAGGAGAGGCTCCACAGGGCGGCGCAAAGAAGCAGACAAACCAGGGGACAATATGTAACCCGGCCGCCGGGCAGGGCCAGAAAGCCGTCGGCCAAACAGATTACCACTTCCAGGGTGATCAGGGTGAGCAGGCTGAAGCCGGGCTGCAGGAGCCTCCGGATGCCGGAGGTGAGCACATCATACGCCAATGCCGTGCAAAGTAGGAGCAGGGCCGGTTCTCCGGCGGCGAGTAACTTTTGGTATGGAAAAGCGTCCAAGTATTCCTGGGAACGGCAAAAGCCCAATGCCAGAGCCGCCAGCGCAAAAAACAGACAGAACCCCAACCGGACCAGGCGGCTCCGCCTCCGGCTGCCGGCCCGGCGGTATTGCGTTTCCGGTGTGTCCAGGGGCCGGGGCGGTTTGACCGGGGCCTTCGGGGGAGCCGGCTGCTGCCGGTTTCCGGGGAGGTCGGCCGGCTGCCGCCGGGACTTCGGGGGCTCTGGGGCAGCGGACGGCTCCGGCTCAGGGTGTTTTCGAGAGGCGGAGTTCACCCACACGGATTTCCGTCGGGTCTCCGGTATGGCAGACGACTCCGGTGAGCGCGTTTCCCAGCGGGGCCGTACCGGAGCGGACGAAGCCTCCGCCTCAGAGGGCGCGAAGGATTTGCCCGGCTTTCGCCAGCGGGAATCGTCTGAGCGGGGACGGCTCCGGGGAGGAGAAAGGACACCGGCCATTTCATCCAGATTTGAAAACTCCGGCCAGAGCCTGCTGCCTTTGGGCGGGACGCTGGTCCCGTCCGGCTTTGACTGAAGAGGTGGGTTCTCCTTTGGGAGATCAGACGGAGGGGCTGCCTCCGGTGCTGCGGCGGCTTCCTCCGGTCGGCGTGGAATTTGCCGCTCTGGGAGAGCTTCGTCCGCACCGTTGTACCGTTGCGTCTCTGGGTCCGGATCTGTGGTGCGGTGGCGGGGAATGGGGGACCGAAGGGCCGGGTCCGGCAAAGTGGACTCCGGCTTTTGGGCGGGAGTTGACTCCGGAGGGGACTGACTTCCGTCGGAGCCGCCGAATTCCCGCATTATTTCTTCCAAAGAAAAGCTGCCGTCCTGGGATGCCTTGCCGGAGCGATGTGTGACTGCCTCCGGCATGGGCTGGGACAGTTTTTGCTTTTTCTTCTTTTTTTTCATGCAGGTTTAGACCTCCGCATGGGCCGGAAGGCCCGAAGACTTATTTTCGCTGCCGTACTGCTTCATATAATAAAACCGCTGCTGCAGCGGAGGCGTTGAGCGAGGAAATGCGGCCGCGCATCGGGATGCGGACCAGAACGTCGCAGCTCTGCCGCACCAGGCGGCCCATCCCGGTCCCCTCGTTGCCGATGACGATGGCGGCCGGTCCCTGCAAATCGGCGTCGTACAGCTCCCGATCGCCGTCGGCAGCCGTACCGTAAACCCAGACGCCCCGGGACTGAAGCTCCTGCAAAACGCGGGGGATGTTTGGGACCCGGGCCACCGGGATATACTCCAGCGCGCCCGCCGAGGCTTTCGCCACGACGGGGGTGAGGCCCGCACTGCGGCGCTTGGGAATGATCACGCCGTGCGCGCCGGCGCATTCGGCAGACCGAAGGATTGCGCCCAGATTGTGGGGGTCGGAAAGCTCGTCACAGATTACGAGAAGCGGAGGCTCGCCCCGGGACTCCGCCAGCGCCAGCATATCCTCCACAGAGGCATAGGCATGGGCGGCGGTTTGGGCGATGATTCCCTGGTGGGCATGTGTGAGGCTCATCTGATCCAGCTTGCGCCGGTCCACAGAAAGGACCACCGCGCCTTTTTCCCGGGCCTGGGCGGCCAAGCGGGCCAGACCGTGGTCTGTATCTCCTGAGGCAATCCAGATTTTTTCAATGGTTCTCCCGCTTCGAAGGGCTTCCTGGATGGCGTTGCGTCCTTCCAGCAGGCCCGTTTCTTCCTCGCCCTCAGGCGAAGACGGAGTGTGGTTCCAACGTTGTTTCATGGGGGTTCTCCTTATGAAAATTTGCCTGCCTGAGGTATACAGTTGACCGGGCGGCGGTAAGCTATTGCCAGGCGGCTCCGGGCGCTTCCAAGAAGAAACCCGGCCATTTTATACCTATTATAGCAAAAAACCACCAAAGGAACAACTACACTTTGTAACTTTCCTGAAAATGACGGAATTTCCGGATGTCAATTCACAGAAAATTCACGCGGCGCGGGCAGAAAATTCATTGCCGGAAACGGCGTTGTGTGTTATGATAATCTGGAAACCGATGGGCAGATTTTTTAAAACCGACTTTCCTTGCAGCGATGAACCAATCCGGCAACTGGCCGGTTGCCCTGGGTGTTCTGTTGAAATAAAAGGAGGCCCAATGACCTGATGAACAACAATCAAGACAATAGAAACAAGAATAAGGGCGGGAGAGAGGGCCGGGACCCCCTGCGGACCGGCTTGCCTCTTCTGGTACTGGCCGTGGTGATTGTCCTTCTGTTTAACTGGGTGTACAATTCCATTACCAGCGCCCAGCTGGAGGAGAAAAGCTATACCGATTTTCTCACCATGGTGCAAAACAATCAGTTGGCGGAGGTTCAGTTCGAGGTGGACCGCGTCCTGTTTATCACCAAAGAAGAGGCGGACCGGCCCGGCGCGTCCCAGACGATTTATTATACGGGTTTGATCACCAATACCGACAACACCCAGCTGGTGCTGCAGCTCCAGAGCCAGGGGGTTACGGTTTTCCAGGAGCCGCAGGAGGATAATTCCATTATAGGATTTATTCTATCCAATCTGTTGATTCTGGGCCTGACCTTTTTCCTGCTGAGCTTACTCATGCGGAAAATGAGCAGCTCCATGGGCGGCGGCCTGGGGGGCGTGGGGCAAAGTAAGGCCAAGGTCTACATGGAAAAACAGACCGGCGTCACCTTTGCCGATGTGGCGGGCCAGGACGAGGCGAAAGAATCCCTCCAGGAGATCATCGATTTTCTCCATAACCCGCAAAAGTACGCTGCCATCGGCGCGAAGCTGCCCAAGGGCGCTTTGCTGGTGGGCTCTCCCGGCACAGGTAAGACCCTGCTGGCGAAGGCAGTGGCCGGGGAGGCCAATGTACCGTTTTTCTCCATTTCCGGCTCGGATTTTGTGGAGATGTTTGTGGGCGTCGGCGCCAGCCGGGTACGGGATTTGTTCCAGCAGGCGTCCAAGGTGGCGCCGTGTATCATTTTCATCGATGAAATCGATGCGGTAGGCCGGGCCCGGGACGCTCGCTTCGGAAGCAACAGCGAGCAGGAGCAGACCTTAAACCAGCTTCTCGGGGAGATCGACGGCTTTGACTCATCCAAGGGCGTGGTATGCTTGGCTGCCACCAACCGGCCGGAGATTTTGGACAAGGCGCTTCTGCGGGCCGGCCGGTTTGACCGCCGGATCATTGTGGACCGCCCGAATCTTCAGGGCCGTTTGGACACGCTGAAGGTCCATACCAAGCGGATCCGGCTGGCGGAGGATGTGGACTTGCATAAGATTGCCCAGGCTACCGCCGGCGCCGTGGGCGCGGATTTGGCGAACCTGGTGAACGAAGCCGCCTTGCGGGCCGTGCGCCACGGCAGGCAGGCTGTGAATCAGGAGGACCTGATGGTTTCCTTTGAGACGGTCATCGCCGGTACGGAGAAGAAAAATACCGTGTTGACGGATATGGAAAAACGAATGGTTGCGTATCACGAGGTGGGCCACGCTTTGGTGGCTGCCCTGGAGAAGCACAGCCAGCCGGTGTCCAAGATCACCATTGTTCCCCATACCACCGGCGCTCTGGGTTATACCATGCAGATGCCGGAGGAGGAAAAATACCTGTCTACCAAGGATGAGCTGATGACCGAGCTGAAAAGCCTAGTGGGCGGTCGTGCGGCGGAAGAGGTCGCTTTCGGCGTACAGACCACCGGCGCGTCCAATGATATCCAGCGCGCCACCGATCTGGCCAGACGGATGGTGACGCAGTTCGGCATGAGCAGCCGGTTTGGCTTGATGGCTCTGTCCACGGTACAGAATGAGTATCTGGAGGGGCAGGCTTATATGGACTGCTCTCAGGACACGGCGGCCCAGGTGGACCAAGAGGTGCAGGCCATTTTGGCCCAGGTATTTTCCGACGCCAAAAAGATTCTCTCCGATCACCGGAATCTTTTGGATGAGGTTGCCTTGTATCTGCTGGCCAAGGAGACCATCACAGGCGATGAGCTGATGCGTTATGTCAACGCGGAGCAGACGGCGTTGCCGGCTTCCGTAACGGAAGAGGGCGCCCCGGAGCATCCGGAAGAGGCGGACGGCGAGGCTTGAGCCTTGGAGGTCCGGCGTAGGAAGACCCTTTCTCAGGCGGCATGGCTTTGGGCTGTGCCGCCTTTTGGCGTGCACGGCATAGGACGGAAAAGGAAACGGGCCCACAGAGGCTGCAGTTTTCCTGGACTGTCGGCAGGGATCCTGAGGTCAGAAACGGCGGCAAGCGCGCCCCGCTCCGGAAAGGGGACGCGCTTGCCGCCGCAAGATGGGATTGGAACAAACTGTTGCCGGGCCTGCCCGGCGCTGGGGCGGCCCGTCTAATTTAGAACCCTATGTTTTTTCCCCGCCGTGCTTTTTCCGGGCGTTGCTCTGGGCCTGTATCTTTTGATACAAGTCCGGACCGAGGCACTTTTCTGCGTATTGGCACCACTGGGCGCAGGAGAGGGCGTCGTTGTAGGCGATAAAGCCGCAATGTTCACAGGCCACTTCCGTGTCGATGGAAAAAATTTCGATGAGATTGCCGCAAACCGGGCAGATTTTTTCCTCCCAAGTGGGCGTCTTGAGCCGGGCTGCGCCGGGGCATCCTTCCAGAATCATCGTTCATTCCTCCTGTAAAATCTCCCCGTCTATGGCGATGGTCACAACGCGGAGAGGAATTTGTAAGCCGCTGGCCTCCAAAGCCTTCCTTGCGGCAAAAACCAGACCGCCGCAGCAGGGAACCTCCATACGCAGCAAGGTGATGCTTTGGGGCCGGCCGGCCAGAATCAGCTCCGTCAGCTTCCGGGCATAATCAGTCATATCCAGCTTGGGGCAAGCGATGAGAAGCATCCGTCCGGGCAGATAATTGGAATGGAAGCTTGCGCAGGCGCCCATTGTGCAATCGGCTGCCAGCAACCAGTGGGTGTGTTGCAGCCAGGGCGCTTGGGGGTTGGCCAATTTTACCTGAATGGGGAAGTTTTGCAAGGGTCCTGCCGTCCGGCTTGTTTGGACTTGGGATGCCGGACTGCAGCAGTCGGATTGAACTGCCGAACCGGCGGCTTCGTAATAGGCGGGAGCTTCCCGCCGGACGAAGGTGATGGCGCCGGTGGGGCACTTGGGAAGACAGTCTCCCAGGCCGTCACAAAAATCCTCCCGCAGAAGCTTGGCCTTTCCGTTTACCATGCCGATGGCTCCCTCGTGGCAAGCCTCGGCGCAAAGCCCGCATCCGTTGCAGGCCGATTCTTCAATGTGAATGATGGTGCGTACCATAAGGATCTCCTTCCTGGACTTGTTGCTGTCATGGTACTACAATCCGGGAAAAATGTCTGTTGGATTTCCAACAAAAAAGGAGAAAATGAAGCCGCATTTGAATGTTTTGCCGGGGGAAGCCGGAAGCGTTGCGCTCCGTGCTTCCGTGCCTGGGGGACAGAATCATGTCCGATCCCCGGGGCGGGAATATTAGGAAAACGGGACCTCGGCTCCGGAACGAAACGGACTCTGTCGAAAACTCCACCATGGGGTATAGCTCCGCCCAATACGGGCACAATACCCGGGAGGTGAGACAGATGCAACAGCCGACTCCTAGACCGGATCCCATGTATCCCGGCGCCGTGAACGATGAAAACATCCGCCGTATTTTCCAAGGCGCCGGGGATTTTATCGCTCGCGACCTGACGTGTTGCGGAATCACGCTGCACGCCTATATGATTGACGGCCTGGTTTCCGGGTCCGATGCCTCGGAGTATATTGTGCGTCCGATTTCCGATCATTTGCAGGGGCAGACGGCGCAGGAGCTGTATCAGCGGGCGCTGGGCGGCCAGGTGTACAATTCCGTGGCCGATCCTTGCCGGGATTTGGATACCATTGCCAAAAAGCTGGTGAACGGATTTTGCGTGGTGCTGTTTCCCGGCGCGGGCGCCATTGCCTTTGAGGTAAAGACGGGAGAAAAGCGGGGCCTGTCGGCTCCCGAGGTGGAAAATACCGTCAAAGGGCCGAAGGATGCTTTTACGGAGACGGTGCGGACCAACACCAGCCTGATCCGCCGGCATATGCGGACCCCGGAGCTGCGGCTATACGAGACCCTGGTAGGGCGGCGGAGTCTCACGAATGTGACGGTGGCTTATATTGCCGGTCTGACCGATCCGCGCTTGGTGGAGGAAATGAAGCGCCGGTTGGATGCCATTGACATTGACGGCTTCCTCTCGCCGTCGGCGGTGGAAGAGTATGTGACCGGCTCCCGGCCTACGGCGTTTCCTCTGCTTCAATTTACGGAACGGGCGGATAAATTCTGCCAGGGCTTGCTGGCCGGCCGGGTGGGCCTGCTGGTGGACGGTTTGCCCCTGGGCTACCTGGCTCCGGCGGATTTGGGTTATCTGATGACCAGTCCGGAGGACCGGGGGATGGATTATGTCTCTGCCTCTGCGGTGCGGGTGCTTCGGTATGCCGCCTTGATGCTGAGCCTGCTGTTGCCTGGGTTTTATGTGGCCATGGCGGCGTTTCACCAGGAGATGATTCCGCTACCCTTGCTCAGGGCCATGATTGAGAGTAAGGAATCGGTTCCGTTTCCCACTGTGGTGGAGGTGCTGGGACTGCTGCTGGCCTTTGAGCTGCTGCAGGAGGCCGGTATCCATCTGCCCCAGTCCATCGGACAGACGGTTTCCATCATTGGCGGCCTGGTGGTGGGAACGGCGGCGGTGGAAGCCAAATTAATTTCTCCGGCGGCGCTGATTGCGGTGTCTGTGGCAGGGATTTGCGGCTTTGCTTTACCAGGCCGGGATTTTGCCGATGCCGTGCGGCTCTGGCGGTTTGCCATTACGGTAACGGCCAGCTTGGCCGGACTTTTTGGATTGTCTGTGGGTTTTCTTGCGCTGCTCATTCACCTGGCGGGGCTCACTTGTATGGACGTGGCTTATTTGGCGCCTTTTTCCCGTGGGGAGCATCCCGGGATTTTGCGTCCCCGACTGAAAAACCAAAAGTTTCGGGATTCTTCTCTGTCTCCGCAAGATACGAGAAACCAGAGGTGAGGGAAATGAAACGCGAGCTGATTTATTTGCTCCTGGCGGCGGGCGTCATTTTTTCCGGCGGGCTTCCCTTTGTCAGCCGCGATGTGGGGGAGCTTCGCCCGGTCCAGACGGCCCTGATCCGCATGGAAGAAGAACGGGTGATTCTGGAAACGGATCTGGGCGATCGGGGAATTGGAACGGATTGGTCCTCTGCAATGGCGGATTTAGAAGCAAAAGCGCCGGGAGCGGTGTTCATTGGCACGGCTAATTTTCTCCTGCTGGAGGACGGCGCCTCGGCGCTATTACCGGAGCTGGCCAAGCAGACGGAGTTGAATCCGGGCTGCGCTTTGTGCCTGGCTCCGGCGGAAGTGGATTTGGAGGCGGTGAGCCTGTATTTAAACGCCCATGAGCCGGACTGGAATCTGGACCGGCTCCGGCAGGCGCAAGCGGCGGGGGAACCGGTGGAGCTTCCGCGCCTGACCGAGGTAGACGGGGGGTATCTGCTTGTACAACCGGGAGATTGAAGGCCACAGCCTGTGGGCCTGGGCGGCGGCGGCCATTTCGGCTCCTGCAGCTCAGTTCCTGGGGTCGACGCCCTGGCATTGGACCTTGCTTTTGGGGGTAGCCGCCGGCTGTATCTGGCTGTGTGTGGAAGCGGCGACGGTTTATGGACGGCGGGATTGGAAACCGCTGGCCGTTCTGCAAATTTTCTTTTTGATGTTTGCTGTGAGCGCGGCTGCAGGTTGGAGCGTTGCCTGCTGGCCCACCGCTCGGCAAGAGTGGACCATACCGGTGGTGCTGCTGGTTTTAAGCGCCTGCGGGGCAGCCGGAGGCTGTCGGGAGGGCGCCCGGTGCGGCGCGGTCTTGTTTTGGTGCCTGGTGCTGCTTTTTGCGGTACTGGTGGCCTTTGCCGTTCCGGAGGTGCAGTGGGACAACCTGCGTCCGGTCAACGGCGGCGATGGAGGCACGGCCGCTGCCGTTCTGCTGCTTCCGGCTGCTGCGGCGTTGCTGCCCAGAAAGAAGGGGAAAAGCCCCTGGCTCTGGGGGCTGGGGATTGCGCTGATTGGGGCGGGAATCTCCCTTCTCACAGCCGGGGTGATCTCTCCTGCCGTGGCAGGCGAGACGCAAGGCGCCTTTTTTGAAATGATCCGGGGCATCAGCATTCTGGGCGTGGCGGAACGGTTTGAATCCGTCGTGGCGGCGGCGATGACCTTAGGGTGGTTTTGCCTGCTGAGCCTGTTGCTCACAGGCGCCGGTCATTTGGGGGAAACGCTGCATACCGGTTGGGGGAGGCCGACTGTGTGGTTGACGGCGCTGGTTGCGGCCGTCGGTCTGCCCTGGGCCAAAACGGTGTCGCCCTGGATCAGCGCCTTAGGCGCCCTGATCTTTTGGTGCTTGCTGCCGCTTCTGACAAAAAAACCGCGTTTTTCGAAAAAAGGGGAAAAAAGGTATTGACAAGGGAGGGTGGATCTGGTAGTATAACCGGGCGCCGTGAAGAGCGGCGGGACGCGGAACGAGTGAAGGAAAAAAGAGAAAAGAATCTAAAAAAAGTACTTGACAAAACGGTCCGCATGTGATAATCTAGAAAAGCTCCGCTCGAGGCGAAAGCGATCGAAGGAGCGCGTGTACCTTGCGAATTGAATAACGTGAACCAAGAAACACCTGAAAAAACGAGGAAAGTTGTTTAGTAGCGAAGAGCGAAGGACAGCCAACGAAAAATTCTTGAGTTAGAAGCTAGAAGCGAATGACTTAAGTAAGGAAGATTTTAAGCGAAGTTTGGAGACAGGCTTTGATTAAGATACGAATTATTTGAGAGTTTGATCCTGGCTCAGGACGAACGCTGGCGGCGTGCCTAACACATGCAAG
>OIYW01000367.1_pt1 | contig 45234 bp, 32 predicted proteins | sample 1588351 | NCBI WGS metagenome assembly OIYW01 (sample SAMN03283268) | human gut metagenome | biome: human-associated habitat; material: feces | host: Homo sapiens | place: USA | collected 2013 | reverse complement strand
CGGTGGTGTGAGAGGTCGAAATTTCTCATTTATGAGAAATTTCTCCTACTCGATTTTGGTTTTAGGAGGATTCATTCATGAAAGCATTTCTTATATTAGAGGATGGCACTGTATTTGAAGGAACGCAGATTGGTGCAAAAAAGGAAGCGGTAAGCGAGGTCGTGTTTAATACATCTATGACGGGATATCTGGAGGTGCTGACAGATCCCTCCTATGCGGGGCAGATGGTGGTGATGACGTATCCGCTGATCGGAAATTACGGGGTGACGCCGGATCGGGAATCCAGACGCATCTGGGCAGACGGTTTGATAGTCAGAGAAATAGAAGATATGCCGAGCAATTTCCGGTGTAAGGAGGAGCTGGACGCCTTGCTTGTAGAAGAAGGTGTGGCTGGAATTACGGGAATCGACACAAGAGCACTGGCAAAGCTTTTAAGAAAGAAAGGAACTATGAATGGAATGATTACTACAGATGCCGATTATCGTATTGGCGAAGTGGTCATGAAGCTTCATGCGTATAAGATGGGAAATGTTGTCAGAGAGACTTCCTGCCAAGAGAGCTATGTATTAGAGGGAGAAGGACCGGGAATTGCACTTCTGGATCTGGGGGCAAAAGCAAATATTGCAGCTTCCCTGAATAAAAGAGGGTGTGAGGTGACCGTATATCCGGCAGATACCTCTGCGGAAACGATCTTGCGAGCCAATCCGGACGGCATCATGTTATCGAACGGTCCCGGCGATCCTTCCAGCTGTACGGAGATCATTTCACAGGTTCGCAAGTTATATGAGAGCGACCTTCCGATTTTTGCTATTTGTCTCGGTCACCAGTTGATGGCGCTTGCCAACGGGGCGAAAACATATAAATTGACTTATGGACATCGAGGGGGAAATCATCCGGTGAAAGATCTGTCGGATGGGAAAGTCTATATTTCTTCTCAAAATCACGGATACGCCGTGGATGCCGGCAGTATGGAACAGGGGATAGCAGAAGAATTGTTTGTCAATGTCAATGATGGAACGAACGAGGGACTTCGATATAAAGGGAAAAAGATCATGACGGTACAGTTTCATCCGGAAGCAAACCCCGGACCTCAGGATACAGCGTGGCTCTTTGATAAGTTTATAGAAATGGTGAAGGAGGATAGTTATGCCTAGAAATAAAACAATCAGAAAAGTTCTGGTAATCGGTTCCGGTCCGATCGTGATCGGTCAGGCAGCAGAGTTTGATTATGCCGGAACACAGGCATGTCGTTCCCTGAAAGAAGAAGGAGTACAAGTGGTACTTCTGAATTCGAATCCGGCGACGATTATGACAGATAAAAAGATTGCGGATCATGTGTATATTGAGCCTCTGACGATAGAGACTGCCAAGCGGCTGATCATCAAGGAGCAACCGGATAGTGTGCTTCCCACACTGGGCGGTCAGGCAGGACTTAATCTTGCTATGGAATTGGAAGAAAGTGGGTTTCTAAAGGAACATCATGTTCGATTGATCGGTACGACTGCGGAGACGATTAAAAAGGCGGAGGACCGTCTGGAATTTAAGAAGACGATGGAGAAGATCGGAGAACCGTGTGCCCCGTCTCTCGTAGTCGAGTCGGTGGAAGAGGGTCTGGCATTTGCAAAAGAGATCGGTTATCCGGTCGTTTTAAGACCGGCATACACGCTGGGCGGAAGCGGCGGAGGAATCGCTCAGGATGAGAAGGAATGTGAGGAAATTCTAGGGAACGGACTTCGTCTGTCCAGAACGCATCAGGTGCTGGTTGAGCGTTGTATTGCCGGATGGAAGGAAATAGAGTATGAAGTGATGCGAGATGGGAATGATACCTGTATCACGGTATGTAATATGGAGAATGTGGACCCGGTGGGTGTTCATACCGGAGACAGTATTGTGACAGCGCCTTCCCAGACGTTAAGTGATAAAGAATATCAGATGCTGCGTACTTCTGCGATTAAGATTATCCGGGAGCTTCAGATAACCGGAGGGTGTAATGTACAGTTTGCCTTACACCCGGAATCTTATGAATACTGTGTGATCGAGGTCAATCCGAGAGTGAGCAGATCGTCCGCTCTTGCCTCGAAGGCAACGGGATATCCAATTGCAAGAGTGGCGGCAAAAATAGCGCTCGGATATCAATTGGATGAGATCTTTAATGAAGTGACAGGGAAAACTTACGCAAGCTTTGAACCGGTCTTGGATTATTGTGTTGTAAAGATTCCGAGACTTCCCTTCGATAAATTCATTACAGCAAAGCATCGTTTGACAACTCAGATGAAAGCGACCGGAGAGGTGATGAGTATCTGCCAGAACTTTGAAGGCGCATTGATGAAGGCTCTGCGGTCACTGGAACAGCATGTGGACAGTTTGTTGTCTTATGATTATTCGCAGATTAGTTCGGGAGAACTGATAGAGAAGCTGAAGGTTGTGGATGACAGAAGAATCTATAAGATTGCAGAAGCATTTCGCAGAGGCATCGATCAGGAAGTCCTCCATGAGATTACGAAAATTGACAACTGGTTCTTGTCTAAGATTGGGAAGCTTGTGCGAATGGAAGAAAGAATAGCAAGAGAACCTTTGACAAAAGAGGTTTTAATGGAAGCCAAGAGAATGGAATTTCCGGACAGTGTCATTGCAAAACTGACAAAGCTTACCGAGGAAAAAGTAAGACAGATGCGATATGCTTATGGAATCCGTCCGGCGTACCAGATTGTTGATACGTGCGCTGCGGAATTTGATGCGGAGACACCATATTATTATTCCGTATACGGAAGCGAAAATGAGGCAGAGATTTCGACAGGACGAAAAAAGGTATTGATTCTTGGCTCCGGACCAATCCGAATCGGACAGGGCATTGAATTTGATTTCTGTAGCGTTCATTCTGCATGGGCATTTAAAAAGGAAGGATATGAGACGATCATTGTCAACAATAATCCGGAGACGGTAAGCACGGATTTTGATATTGCAGATAAACTGTATTTTGAACCTCTGACTGCCGAAGATGTGCGCGGAATTGTGGAATTGGAACATCCTGATGGCGCGGTGGTACAGTTTGGAGGTCAGACAGCGATCAAACTTGCGAAGGATTTGATGGAGATGGGAGTTCCAATCCTCGGAACTGCGCAGAAGGATGTGGATGCGGCAGAAGACAGGGAGCTCTTTGATAAGATTCTGGAGGAGTGTGAAATTCCGAGACCGAAAGGAAAAACAGTATATACTTCGGAAGAGGCTAAGGAGGCGGCACAGGAGCTTGGCTATCCGGTGCTTGTACGGCCGTCTTATGTTCTGGGCGGACAGGGGATGCAGATTGCAGTGAATGATCAGGACGTGGAAGAATTCATGGGAATCATTAATCAGATCGCGCAGGAACATCCGATTCTGATTGATAAATATCTCCAGGGGAAAGAGGTAGAAGTGGATGCTGTGTGTGACGGGGAGGAGATTCTCATTCCCGGAATCATGGAGCATATAGAACGGTCGGGGATTCATTCCGGAGACAGTGTGTCGGTGTACCCGGCAAAAAGCCTTACAACGGATCTGCAGGCTGTGATCACCGATTATACAAGAAGACTTGCAAGGGCACTTCATGTGAAGGGGCTTATCAACATTCAGTTTATTGTATGTGAAGGGCAGGTCTATGTAATTGAAGTCAATCCGCGCTCCAGTCGAACGGTGCCGTATATAAGTAAAGTGACAGGAATTCCGATCATTGAACTGGCTGTAAAGATTATGAATGGAGCCAGATTGTCACAGCTTGGCTGTGGAGTGGGGCTTGCACCTGCCGGAAAATATTATGCAGTAAAAATGCCGGTCTTTTCCTTTGAAAAAATCCGCGGAGCCGAGATCAGCCTTGGCCCGGAGATGAAATCTACAGGTGAGTGTCTGGGAATTGCAGGGGATTTTGTAGAGGCACTCTACAAAGCATTTCTCGGAGCAGGAATCCGGCTGCCGAAATATAAGAAAATGATTTTGTCTGTGCGGGAGCAGGATAAGAAAGAAGCGGTGGAGATTGGAAGACGATTCTCAAGGCTTGGATACCAGATCTATGCTACCAAAGGAACACATCAGGCGCTTGAAGAGGCCGGTGTTATGTCGCAGAAAGTTGGGAAGATGGAGGAGGAAGCTCCGAATATCCTTGATCTGATTCTTGACCATGAGATCGATCTGATCATTGACACACCGCAGGAAGGGGCTGAACACGCAAAGGATGGCTTTGTCATTCGAAGAAATGCGATTGAGACCGGGGTGAATGTGCTGACGGCCATTGATACTGCAAGAGCGTTAGCGGACAGTCTCCAGTACAGAGATAAAGACCGGCTCAGTCTGATAGATATCGCAAAAGATGTTTAGAGGAGGAAAAAGGATGGCAGTAAAATATGTATTTGTGACCGGAGGGGTTGTCTCCGGTCTTGGAAAAGGAATTACGGCGGCATCACTTGGCAGACTTCTGAAGGCGAGAGGATATCAGGTGACTATGCAGAAATTTGACCCGTATATTAATGTGGACCCGGGAACGATGAATCCGGTACAGCATGGAGAAGTGTTTGTTACGGATGATGGAACAGAGACCGATCTTGATCTGGGACATTATGAGCGTTTTATTGATGAATGTCTGGACAAAAATTCCAATGTGACCACGGGGAAGATCTATTGGTCGGTCTTGCAGAAAGAACGTCGCGGAGACTATGGCGGAGGCACCGTGCAGGTGATTCCGCACATTACGAATGAAATTAAGAGTCGTTTTTTTCATGGTGGAGAAGAAGAGAACCGGATTGCGATCATTGAAATCGGAGGTACGGTAGGAGACATTGAAAGTCAGCCGTTTCTGGAGGCGATTCGTCAGTTTCAGCATGAGGCAGGACATGAAAATGCAGTGCTGATCCACGTGACACTGATTCCGTATCTTGGCGCATCAGGAGAACTGAAAAGTAAACCTACGCAGCAAAGTGTCAAGGAGCTTCAGTCAATGGGACTATGGCCGGATATCTTAGTGTGCAGAAGTGAACATCCTTTGCCAGAAGAATTAAAGAAGAAAATCGCACTGTTCTGTAATGTGCCTGAGAATCATGTGCTTCAGAATCTGGATGTGGAATATCTGTATGAAGCTCCCCTTGCAATGGAGAAAGAACATCTGGCACAGGTAGTCTGTGAATCGCTTCATCTGGAATGCCCGGAACCGGAACTCAAGGAATGGAAAGAGATGGTATATAACCTGAAGCATCCAAAAGGCAAAGTAGAGATTGCAATTGTAGGGAAATATATTCAGCTTCACGATGCTTATCTAAGTGTAGTGGAAGCGTTAAAGCATGGCGGAATTGCAGCGCGGGCAAGTGTTAAGATCCGATGGGTGGATGCAGAAGAAGTGGAAGAAAAAGGTGCGCGTCCGCTGCTTGCCGGAGTGGATGGAATCTTAGTTCCGGGTGGATTTGGAACGAGGGGAACCGAAGGAAAGATTGCGGCTATCCAATATGCAAGAGAACAGAAGATTCCGTTCCTTGGAATATGTCTTGGCATGCAGGCTGCCATTATCGAATATGCAAGACATGTGATCGGTTATGAAGACGCAAACAGTGTGGAGCTTGATCCAGATACAGCACATCCGGTTATTGCACTTATGCCGGAGCAGAATCAAGTAACAGATCTGGGAGGGACTTTAAGACTGGGCGCTTATCCTTGCGTACTGGAAGAAGGAAGTCTTGCGCGGAGCCTTTATGGAACGGATGTGATCAGTGAGCGTCATCGTCATCGGTATGAAGTAAATAATGAGTACAGAGAAGAATTGACGAGTCATGGAATGAGGCTCTGCGGACGCTCGCCGGATCAGCGGATTGTAGAAATGATGGAGCTTCCGGACCATCCTTATTTCATAGCAACGCAGGGGCACCCGGAATTAAAATCAAGACCAAACAAAGCGCATCCGTTGTTTTATGGGCTGATCAGGGCATCTCTTGACAGACAGCAGGAGCATTGCTAAAATTTAATTATTTATTACTGTAATTCGAAAAAGCAAAGGAGAAGTCTGTATGGAGAGATATAATAAAGCTGAGATTTTAAGAAGAGTAGAAGAAGAAGACGTAGAATTTATCCGTCTGCAATTCACCGATATGTTTGGGATGATTAAAAATATTGCAGTTCCGGCAAGCCGTCTTGTAAAGGTTATGGAGAATCGGTACAGTATTGATCTTGCGTCTTTAGATGAGATCGCAAGAGAAGGGGAAGAAGAACTGTATTTGAAGCCGGATCTTCATACATTTACCATTCTTCCGTGGAGACCGCAGCATGGCAAAGTGGCGCGGTTTCTGTGTGATGTGTGCCGAGAAGACGGCTCTGAATATGAAGCAAGCCCAAGACGTGTCCTGAAGCGTGCAGTGGAACATGCTGCCGCAATGGGGTATACATTTCAAGTGAATCCTGAATGTGAATTTTTCTTATTTCACACGGATGAAAACGGAATGCCGACAACATTGACGCATGAAAAAGCGGGATACTTAGATACATCACCGATTGATCTTGGCGAAAATACAAGGCGCGATATTATTCTTACGTTAGAAGAGATGGGCTATGAGATTGATTCTTCCCACCATGAGATTGCTTCTGCGCAGCATGAGATTGATTTTACATTCGAAGATGCGCTTGCAGCAGCTGATAAGGTGACTACATTTAAGATGGTTGTGCGGACGATCGCGAAACGTTACGGGCTTCACGCCACATTTATGCCCAAGCCACTTCAAGAGATGAATGGTTCAGGAATGCATTTGAATATGCAGCTGTATAAGGATGGACGAAATGTATTTGAGGGTGAGGATGGCAATCTGAGCCGGGAGGGTGAAGCCTTTCTGGCCGGAATCTGTGAGCATATTGACGGAATCACTGCTATCTTAAATCCATTGGTCAATTCTTACAAACGTCTTGTTCCGGGATTTGCGGCACCATCGAATGTTGACTGGTCAAAGAAACATAAAAATACGCTTCTTCGTGTAGCAAAAAGAAAGTTTCAATCTATGACAATGGAACTGCGAAGTCCGGATGCGGCATCGAATCCTTATCTCGTATTTGCGCTTTGTCTGGAAGCAGGTCTTGACGGAATACAAAGAGAGTTAAAAGCTCCGGAGGAATTTTCCCAAGATATCAGAGGAATCCGAACACTTCCGAGAAATCTCGGAGAAGCGCTGGATAAAATGAAAAAAGAACCGTTGGTAGCAGAGGTGTTAGGTGATGTATATGTAGACGCCTATCGAAGAGCCAAGGAAAAAGAGTGGACAAAGTACCAAAGCCAGATTACAAAGTGGGAGATTGAAAACTATCTGTATTTGATCTAAACAAGTGATGCAGGCAGAAGAAGGAGGAACGTGGATGAGTGTCATTATCATTGTATTGCCGAAATTAGATAATGCCCAAAATATCAAAAGAATCTTACTCACCCATGGATTCCAGAGTGCGTTTGCCTGTTCTTCCGGGGCATCAGCGTTACAGATGGCAGGGCAGTATGAGTGTGGGATTGTGCTGAGTGGATATCATTTAAGTGACATGTATTATGTAGAACTGATGGAGAATCTTCCGGAGAGTTATGAACTGATACTTCTTGGCTCACCGGAGAAGGTTGCGGATGCCGGATCGGGGATGCTTGCGCTTACCACACCTTTGAAGGCGTATGATTTGTTAAATACGGTGGAGATGGTGCTTGGTCAGATTGAGCATCGTTATCGGAAGAAGAAAGTAATAAAAAAACGAAGCGCAAAAGAGGAAAATTATATCCTCAATGCGAAATACCTGTTGATGGAGAGAAATCATCTTACGGAGCAGGAGGCTTACCGTTATTTACAGAAATCAAGCATGGACAATGGCACGAATATGGTGGAAACGGCGCAGATGGTTTTGATGCTGATGTTTGACGAAATATAGAAATCTAAAATAGATTGTGAGGAATAAATATGCCAAAATTAAATGAAAATTATCGAAAATTAAAAGACAGCTATCTTTTTGCCGAGATTGCGCACCGCACGGCCGCATATATGGAGAAGCACCCGGATCAGTCATTGATCCGTCTTGGAATCGGAGATGTTACAAGACCTCTTTGTCACTGTGCTGTACAGGCGCTCCATGAAGGGGCTGACGAGATGGGGAGAGCGGAAACCTTCAAAGGATATGGTCCGGAGCAGGGCTATGAAGAGACAAGAAGGGCAATCGCAGATTATTATAAGAAAAATGGTGTTAAACTAAATCTTGCAGATATTTTTATTTCAGATGGAGCCAAAAGTGATACAGGAAATATTACAGAATTGTTTGGCAAAGGAAATGTCATTCTCATTCCTGATCCTGTGTATCCGGTATATGTAGATTCCAATCTGATGTGCGGAAATGAAGTGACGTATATTTCCGGAAATGCAGAAAATGATTTTCTTCCGCTTCCAAACGAGAATCAACATGCCGATATCATTTATATCTGTTCCCCCAATAATCCGACAGGAGCATGTTACAATCGAGAACAGTTGAAGATCTGGGTGGACTATGCCAGAAAGCATGAAGCAGTTATTTTATTTGACGCGGCATACGAAGCGTTTATTTCGGACCCGTCACTTCCGAGAAGTATCTATGAGATCGAGGGGGCAAAGCAGTGTGCCATTGAGTTTTGTTCGTTATCTAAGACGGCGGGATTCACCGGAACAAGATGCGGGTATACGATTGTGCCGGAAGAACTTGTATTTCCTGATTCGACAGGAGAAGAAATGTCTTTGAATGCTATGTGGAACCGCAGGCAGAGCACAAAATACAACGGAACATCTTATATTGTGCAGAAGGCTGCGGCAGCAGTATTCAGTGAAGAAGGGCAAAAAGAATGCGAAGAGAATCTTTCCTATTATAAGAAGAATGCAAAAGTGATCGCAGATACCCTTCGTGATCTTCATATCCCGTTTTACGGCGGTATTCATTCCCCATATATATGGTTTGAATGCCCAAGCGGGATGGATTCATGGGAGTGCTTTGACTATCTGTTACAAGAGATTCAGGTAGTGGGAACACCGGGAGCAGGATTCGGTGAAAACGGTCGAAATTATTTTCGTCTGACTTCCTTCGGGACTTATGAAAAGACGGTGGAAGCAATGAACCGGTTCCGAAGCTTATTTGCATAAATGTGAGGCGCGAAAATAAGCCCTTTTCTATGCTTGCAAGAGCACAGAAAAGGGCTTATAATGTAATGTATTGCAGAAAAATGCGAAAAGAAAAGGAAATCAGAGAAAAGGAGCTTATCATATGCTTGAGGTAAAAAATCTGACATTCAAAGTAGAAGAAAACGGAGTGAAAAGAAGCATTGTCAAGGACGTAAGCTTTCAGGTAGAAGACGGAGAGATGATAGTCATCACCGGACCGAATGGAGGCGGAAAGTCTTCACTTGCAAAAGTGCTTATGGGAATCGCCAAAGAAGATTCAGGGCAGATTATCTTAGACGGCGAAGACATTACTTCTTACGATATCAATCATAGAGCAAATGCGGGAATCGGGTTTGCATTTCAACAGCCGCCGAGATTTAAAGGGATGACAGTAAAGAGACTGCTCAGTCTGGCGGCGGGCAGAGAGCTGACGCATCCTGAGATCTGTAAGATGTTAAGTTCAGTAGGACTTTGCGCGCAGGAATATATTGAGCGTGAAGTGGACGGAACGTTGTCCGGTGGCGAGATGAAGCGTCTGGAGATTGCAACCGTTCTTGCGAAACCTCATAAACTTTGCATTTTTGATGAACCGGAGGCAGGAATCGACCTTTGGAGTTTCTCCATGTTGATTCAGCAGTTTGAGAAGATCCACAGTGAGAAAAAGGAAAGTTTGGTTTTAATCTCACATCAGGAAAGGATTATTCAGATGGCAGACCGGATCATGGTCATTGAAGATGGAAAGATTGCGGCACTGGGAGAGACAAAAGAAATCCTTCCGACACTGCTTACGAAAGACAGTTGTGCCTGCTTAAACAAAGCGTAAGAAAGAGGTGGATGTAAATGGCAGAATTAGATAGAGTTACAGAACAGATCTTAGATCAGATCAGCGGCGAGTTTAAACAGGAAGGCGCTTACAATCTTCGTCAGAACGGAGTTTCCATCTGTCATGGGGACAGTGAACATGTGAAGATCAAGAGAAAAGAAGACCGACAGGGTATCGACATTTATATTGACGGTGAGACAAAAGGAGAAACCGTCAGTATTCCGGTCGTTGTAAATGCTTCCGGCATGGACGATCAGGTGTATAACGATTTCTATATTGCAGACGGAGCCGATGTAGTGATCATTGCAGGCTGCGGAATCCACAACAGTGGCTGTAATGACAGTCGTCATAACGGAATTCATTCCTTCCATGTAGGAAAGAATGCAAATGTCCGCTATGAGGAGAAGCATTACGGAGAAGGAGAAGGCACGGGAGCCCGTATCTTAGATCCGGTGACAAAGATCTATATCGGTGAAGACAGTGTATTTACACTGGATACAGCTCAGATCAAGGGTGTTGATTCTACAAAGCGTGAGACAGAAGTAGAACTGGATGCAGGAGCAAAGCTGTATGTCATTGAGAAATTAATGACACACGGAAGTCAATTTGCAGAGTCCAATATGGAAGTGAGATTGAATGGAGAAGGAAGCTCCGCGCAGATTATTTCCAGATCGGTTGCGAAAGGGACATCCAGACAGGTATTCCATCCGAAGGCCGTGGGAAATGCGAAATGTCAGGCACACGTACAATGTGATTCTATTATTATGGATCACGCAGAGGTTGCTTCGATCCCGGAGATTAATGCAAGACACTTAGATGCTGCAATCATTCATGAAGCGGCAATCGGAAGAATTAATGATGAACAGCTTATCAAGCTTCGTACGCTTGGTATGACGGAAGAAGAGGCTGAGGGAATCATCATTGACAATTTCCTAAATTAGATAAGGAGAACTATGAAGTTACAACTGAAGAAAAGATGGAAAGTAATGAAGGCTGCGCTTCACATGGAGTTAAGAGAGCATAAAAGCTCGTTTATCGTGTATATGACACTCCGAATTCTGGTCATATTGATGATGATTCTGCAGTTTTTTAATAAGAATTATGAAAATGTTTTCTTGTGCATTCTCACCTTGCTGTTGTTGATTGTCCCAAGCCTTATACAGATCAATCTGAAGATCGAGCTTCCAACAGCATTGGAAATTACAATTTTGATCTTTATATTTGCGGCAGAAATTCTGGGAGAGATTCAATCGTATTATATTAAAGTTCCGTCGTGGGATACCGCGCTTCATACGATCAACGGATTTTTGATGGCGGCGATCGGCTTTGCACTGGTGGATATTCTGAATCAGAGTAAGAAAGTGTCTATGAAGTTATCGCCTTTGTTTGTGGCGATCGTAGCATTTTGTTTTTCTATGACTATTGGTGTTGTGTGGGAATTTTTTGAATTCAGTATGGATCAGATGTTTCATCTGGACATGCAGAAAGATACGGTCATCCATCAGATCCACTCGGTTATGCTTGACCCGACAAGAAGCAATGTGGCAGTTCATATCCGGGGGATCAATGATGCTGTTGTGAAAGGAGAAAGCCTTGGAATCGGCGGGTATCTGGATATTGGTCTTATCGATACGATGAAAGACCTGATCGTCAATTTCATTGGGGCGGTTGTATTTTCCATCATTGGTTACTTCTATATTAAGAACCGTGGAAAAGGCAGATTTGCCAAACGATTTATCCCAAGGCTTAAGTCCAAAGACGCAGACTTTTTGAAGAAAGCAGTAGAAGAAGAGGAGCGGGAAGAACAGGCACTTTTATCCGAAAAAACATCAACGGACAGCAAATCTTCTTAAAATACAGATAAAGATGCCGGCAGTACATAATGGGAGCAGAAGGCTGTGAAGATTACCATAAATCGTCAAAGCACCCTGAACACCCTGAAGCGGTGCAGGTGATGCCGGAATCAATGCATGTAAATGCAGAGACAGATAGGAACCGGCGTAGATAAACAGGAAAGAGAAAAGACCTCTTCCGTTGTCTGCGGCACGTCCTTTTCTGTCTTTCTTTGTTTTGCTCCCGAACAGAATGGTAAGAAACGTAATACATTCTATGAGAAGCAAAAATAAAGCAACGGCAAAATAGGCGCCCAGAACATAGTTGTGCTGGTCGATAGCCTGTGCAAGTGTTCCGTAAGGTTTATAATTCTGCCAGAAATGAAAAGCAAGAACAGCAATGATTGCTCCTGTTAAAATCAATGTAGCGCCCCGGAGAAGTAAATTTGTCGTTTTGTAGATCGCCTTTGCACCCGCTTTTCCTCCGGCTTTTGCAGTTTTCGCCAAAGGCTTAAAAAGATTCGGCATATTTTTTTTCTTTTTCTTTTTGGATGTCTTTTCATATTTTTCTTTTGTTTTCTCATCCAAGTCAAAAGAAGTTGTGTAGTTTTCCTCCAGGTAATCAATGTTTTTTGTGCGGTCCAGGTCTGACAAGTTCGACAGGACGTCTTGAAAATTGTCGTCTTCCGGCATCGGAATATCCGGGAGATCGCCTTCATAGATCACCTCAAAGTCATCATCAAAAATATCCAAATCATGATTATCAAAATTATCTTTATTTATACTCATAAAAAATCCCTCCTAATACAAGTCTCTATTCTAATCCGTTTTCTGCAATGCCACAATAGATATCACAGAAAGTTCATGAAGAAATAAGGTTTTCTTTAGAAATCATATTAAGAGGAAAGAAAAACTTTCCTAAAATCGGTATTTATTTTTGTGTTTCAGAAAGTATTTGCCATTATTGACGGATACGTTTTTCGGCAATTTGTTTCATCTTCTTTACGGAGAGGAAGCAGATAATCAAAGTGAAGATATCTGCAAGCGGCTGAGACAGATAAATGCCCTTTACTCCGAGGATTCGAGGAAGAGTGAGGATGAAAGGAACATAAAACAATCCCTGACGAATCATGGATAGGAACAGACCGTATTTTGATTCGCCGATGGTCTGAAAAGTGATTGTCATCATATAGCAAAGTCCGAATGCAGGGTAGAGAACAACCTGAGAGATCAGAAGCCATCTTCCATAATTTACGATGACCGGATTGTTGTTAAACAACAGGATCAGCGGACGGGACAACAAAATGTAAGCGGCGGCAACTATGATTGTAAGAAGGAGCGAGCCTTTTAGTGCAAAACGAAGCGACTGGTGAAAACGCTCTTCTTTTTTCGCGCCGAATGCATAGGCGGCTACAGGCTGGTAACCTTGCATAAATCCCATGATGACGTAACATCCGATCAGAATCATTCGTTGTACGACTCCATATGCGGCAATGATCTCATCGGATTGAGGAAGTGGTGCGGCTGCAATATTTGTAAGAGAGGAGGCAACCGACAGACAGATCTGTATAACCGCAGTAGGGATACCGATACTTGTAACAGTCCAGATCAATTTTCCGCTGGGACGAAAAGAGCGTATGTGAAGCTTAATGACTGAGCGTCCGCTTAAGTAAAACCACATTAAGATGAAGAAGGTTACAAATTGGGAAATGGTAGTTGCAAGCGAAGCTCCTTCGACACCCATTCCAAGTCCCCAGTCAAACATGAAGACAGGATCTAATAATACATTCAATAATGCGCCGGTTATTACGGCAATCGAAGATATTTTTACAGAAGATTCTGCACGGGCGGCACAGTTCATACACTGAGCCGGGAGATTTGCCAAGGCTGCTACGAACATCCAAAAAGCATAGTCTTTTGCCAGTGGAAGAGAGGCATCGGAAGCGCCAAACGCGCGCATCAGAGGCTCAATAAAAATAATTCCGCCGATGCAGAGAAGAATGCCGATTACAATAGACAGACCAAGGATCGTTGTGACAGTGCGGCTTGCCTCGTCAGCCTCATCAGCGCCTAATTGTCGTCCTGCCAGAACGGCGGCACCGGAAGCAAAAATATTTTCGATGGAAACCATAATGAGCAGCAGTGGCACAGTGACACCTACTGCGGTAAGTGCGATATCGGAACCAAGCATTCCGATGTAGGCAGTATCTACGATATTATAGACAGCTTTTGCCAATAAGGCTAAGATGGCAGGAAACGCCAGTTTTGTAATAGCTCTGGAAGGGTTCATTTCCCCCAGAACTGTTTGTGAAGTATTTGCTTTATCAGACATTATAAGGTCCTCCTTGTGTTAGTTATATTAAAGTATTTCATCATCTTATCATATCTTGTTGACATGGTATTTCAAATATGTTAAGTGTATTTCAGAAAGGATGGTAAAACAATGGAAGAAAAGTATTATCAATCGTTTTGTTATAGTTTGGCGAAAGCTTTTAGCACAGGAATCAGAATATATGAAGATAAAGAATGTCAGTATTATTATTCCGTGCATCATATGTATCCTGATCCGGTGACTCCGTATTTGGACAGTATGATGCAAAATGAACATCAAACCGGAGTATTTACGACGCCGCTCTATCAGTTTTATGGATTTCTGCGGCTTCAGGAGAATAGGATCATCATTCTTGGACCGACCAAGATATTGAAAGAGAGTCCCAGAGAACTGGAAGAGCTGATGTTTCTTTTGGGAGTGGCAGGGGAGGAAAAGGAAGCATATGTGCAGGAACTGAAAAGCGCACCTTTGATTAGTGTAGACCGACTTGCATGGCTGTTGTCTGCAATCCGAATCGCCATAGATAAAAGAGAGTGTTCCGTAGATGAGGTGTGGATGCTGATTAAGCCGGAAAGATATTTTGAAGAGCCGCCATCGGAAGCAGTAAAAATACAAACTGTGGAGAACACGGAGCGATTGGAGAGCAATCAGTCCATGCAGCATAGCTATGCGTGGGAGCAGTTGATGTGTTCTTATGTAGAGGAAGGGAAAACAGACAGATTACGAGATCTGTTTCAGGCACCGCCTCGTATGGAGAGGGGGATTTTGGCGCAGGATTCATTAAGAGAAGCCCGGAATTCCGCCATTTCTTATACAACGATCGCAGCGCGCGCAGCGATCAGGGGAGGTCTGGATTGCCGCAGTGCATTTCAAATGTCGGATCTGTATATTCAGAAAATTGAGATTATGCAGAGTGTTTTGTCAATTGAACGATTAGTCCGTGAAATGCTGATGGATTACGCGGGGCAGATTGAACATATCCGATGGGATGGTAAAAACCAGAGTAAGCTTGTGACTGAGTGCAGAAAATACGTTGCTCAGAATATATATGAAGTGATCAGAGCAGAGAATATAGCGGATAGTATGGGGTATACAAGAGCTTATTTGTGCAATCAGTTCAAGAAGCAGATGGGGATGACGATTACACAATACGTACTGCGGGAAAAGGTACAGGAGGCGAAGAGAATCCTGCAATTTACAGATAAGAGCCTCTGCGAGATCGCAGCCCTTTTTTCCTTCTCATCACAGAGCCATTTCCAGACTGTATTTAAAAATATTACCGGAGAAACTCCGCTGTCCTATAGAGAAAGGAAAGGCTCTTCTTCGTAATAGGACATGATTTCTATGATAAATTTCTTGACAATGACGAAAAATAGTTTATAATGTGGACTGTTCACATTGTGAACTATTTTGCGTATAAGGATAATCACACGGAGAAAGTGGAGAAAATTATGAGTGAATTGAATGAACAGATTCTGGATGCTTGGATTCATTTGACAACGGCGATTAATAATGAGCGGATTGTGTCAGAGATGCCGTTGAACGAAGCATTGATCTGCCGGATACTGTACAAAAAGCAGAAGAGTGAAATCACGGCAACTGACCTATGTGCATGGACGAAGATGCAGAAGTCTCAGATGAACCGGACGCTTATGAACATGGAGAAGAAGAACTGGATTCAAAGACAGCGTTCGAAGAAGGATAGAAGACAGATTCTGATTGCATTAAATGAAGAAAAGATGCGCGCCTATCAGGAACAGCATGAACATGTGTTAAATATAGTAAATAAATTGGTAGAGCGGATCGGACACGAAAATGCAGAGAAAACAGTGGAACTTTTTAATCTGATTGAACAGATAGCAAGAGAGGAGATCAAATGATTCATATATTGGTAGATTCAGCAGCGGATTTTTCTAAGAAAGAGATTGAAGAAAAAGGAATCCATTTAGTTCCGCTGCAAGTAAGTTTTCAAGAGGAACAGTATTTAGATGGCGTAAATTTGGAAAGAGACGAGTTTTATGAAAAACTTGTACACGGTAAGGTGTTTCCGAAGACTTCACAGCCATCCCCGCAGGAATTCCTGGATGTGTTTGAAGAGGTGAAAGAAAAAGGGGATGAGATCATCTGTATTTTGTTATCTTCTGCACTTAGCGGTACTTACCAGAGTGCACAGCTTGCCCGCAGTATGGCGGATTATGATAAGATCTATATTGTGGATTCCTTAAGTGCGGTTGTGGCAATCCGAATGTTATGTGACACTGCATTGGACATGGCAGAGCATGGGCATTCTGCGCAGGAGATTGTGGAAGAGCTGGAAGAACTGAAAGGGAAGATCCAGATCTTTGCGGCGGTGGATACACTGGAATATCTTGCCAAAGGCGGGCGCATCAGTAAAGCGGCAGCAGCCATCGGCGATATGGCAAATCTGAAGCCGATCATTACCGTGAGCAGAGAAGGTACGGTAGAAGTGATAGGAAAAGGAATCGGAGTCAACAGAACCCTATCCGCAATTCAGAAAAAAATCGCAGCTTTTCAGATAGATGAAAATTATCCGGTATATTCTCTTTTCTCCTATGGCGAAGAGAACTGCGAGAAATTAGAACAAAAAATGGAAAAGAACGGATGTAAGATACATTCCCGCAAGCAGATTGGTCCGGCCATCGGAACACATATCGGACCTGAGGCGTTCGGAGTGTGCTTTGTGGAGAAGAAGTAAACTCAAAAGGATTTCTGAGGGAGAGAATGAAATCCCACAATTACATGGATCATTCCATCTTCGTATTCTGCACGGATCGTTCCGCCCATTTGCTCTGTGAGAAGCTTTGCGATATTAAGTCCAAGACCGGTGGAGCTTTTCGTGTTTTCTACGGTATAGAACCGATCGAAGAGCTGTCCGACTTGAATGGCATCCAGACAGGAGGCGTGATTAGAGAAAGTAATGCTTCCGTCAGAAGATAAAGTAACAAAGAAATCTCCATCACTGTATTTGATGGCATTGCTTATGATATTTTCGAAAATGCGGGAAAGTAGATGGCGATTTAATTTTCGCACTACTTTTTCTTCCGGCATGGAGATCTGGGGCGTAATCTTGCAGCCCTTTAAGACAACGTAGTAAGCAGAAAGACTTTCTTCCAACTGATGGTTCAGACAGAGCTCTTCAAGGGCGGGCTCTTCAGAGGAAGAGGTAAAGACAGAATAATCAAATAATTCTTCTGTGAGCTGTGTTAGGGTATCTGTCCGCTCTTCGATAACAGCAAGATATTGTCTTGCTCTTGGGGAGAGTGCTTCCTGTTTTAACAGATTAAGATAACCGGAAATGGAAGTCAGCGGTGTTCGGAGATCATGGGATACACCGGTGATGGCATCCTTGACCTCCAGATCACCCTGCCTAAATTTATGACGCAGTGCGCGGAGCACCTTTAGTTCTTCATTTATGGAGTTGGCCAGCGCCCGCATATGTGCATCATTACCGGAGATATCGATTAAAGTATTTGTTTCGTTCTTTAACCGATCAGCAAATGCATCTTTTATCTCATCCGCAGATTTACGGATGAGATATAGACGGATGCTCAGTATAAGGATGACGCTCAGGCAGATGCCAAGAATCAGAAGAAGTAAAGCTGCTTTCATAGTTCATGTACCTCGATTATTTAATATCTTTCTTTTTAAAAATTTTAAGACCGATCACATTTGTTCCCACAATAATGAAAATAGAATAAAAGGCTGCTCTGAAAATGTGGATGTCACCGCCATTTAAGATCTGTGCCATTTGTCCCGATGGAAGAAAGTCCATGATATTTTGATAGATTTCCCGTTTCAAACCGGAGATATAGGCAGGATTTTTAACAGTTTCCAGTACCGCATTCTCTGTTGCAACTACCTGTCCCGCTTTCACGGAAGAAGCAGAGAGCTGTTCAATATATTGCGGCTGTGACAGAGCGTTAAGCAAAAAGATGGCGATGAATAACAGTGCAAATGCAAGTAAAATACAGCATACTGCAGAGGTTGTTTTATTGGAACTTGTCATGCTCACCATATGAAAAATTGAGATATAGGAAAGCGTGAACAAAATACTGATAAGGCTCAGTGTAAATACTCCGGCGGGCGGCATCTCAAAGGGACCAAACAAGGGAATCCCAAGAGCGAGACCAAGCGCGTACCCCGCAAGCAGGAGGATTATGCCGCAGACAGCCATCAGAATAAAATTAGACAGATAAACGGAAGTTCTGGATGATCCGCATATCAGCTTATTTCGGATCGTTCCGTCGTGGTAATCCGTTCCGATAAACAGACTGACCAGAAGGGAGATTAAAATTCCGATTAACGCAAGAAAATTAAAATAAAGTGGATCAAGCGTATATTCATAACCATCCTCGACCATGGAATGGTACTGAGAGAGGAGGATGAAGAGATTATAGATCATAATTACAAGGAGACAGCCTCCGAATACTTTATTCCTTTTCAGACGATAAAAACCTGCATGTAATAATCTAGTCATGTCTTACACCTCCCACTAAACTGATATAATAGCTTTCCAGACTTTCCTCTTTTTCGTGAACAGAGTACAGTTCACAGGACTTTTCGGCAAGAGCAAGTGTGAGTTTGGAAATATTTGTCTGTGCGTAAATATCTGCTTCTGTCTCAGATAGAATTCTATATTTCAGGTTCATAGAATCCAGAACCTGAGACAGCGCCTTCGTGTCGGAAACTCGTACATGTATACATTTTCCGCAGGCAGCCTCTAATTCTTCTCGGTTGATTTCCTTTACCATCTGTCCATGATCGATAAATCCGTAGTGGGTGGCAAGGCGGGATAATTCATCCAGAATGTGGCTGGATATGAGGACGGTGATCTGATATTCTCGGTTGAGTTTCAAGATTAATTCGCGAATCTCCACAATTCCTTGTGGATCAAGTCCATTTGCGGGTTCATCCAACACAAGAAAGTCGGGATCTCCGGCAAGTGCAAGTGCAATGCCGAGGCGCTGGCGCATGCCGAGAGAGAAGTCCTTTGCCTTCTTTTTGCCGGTGTCGGCAAGTCCGGTCAATGTCAGCAATTTTTCAATTCCATCGTAAGACGGAAGACCGAGAATGTCATACTGTTCTTTTAAATTCTCATATGCGGTCATATCAAGATAAATAGAGGGTGTTTCTACAACTGCTCCCATCCTCCGTCTTGATTTTGCAATGTCTTTGGCATTTCCAACTCTTCCATACAAGGTATATTTGCCGGAGGACGGTTCCTGAAGTCCGCAGATCAGACGAATCAGTGTTGTTTTTCCGGCTCCGTTTTTTCCTACAAAACCATAAATGGAGCCTTTTGGCACATGCATGGAAAAACCATTTAAAGCTTTGAAGTTTTTATATTTTTTGGTCAAAGCATCGGCAGTTAAAACATATTCCATTTTGTCATCTCTCCTTTCGTTTACTGTCTCTATCTTAGAATGTTAAGGTTAAGAAAGCGGTTAAGAAAACAGTAAAGAAATCGTAAAGATTTAATCCTCTTTCATTTTAAAGCCGATGCCCCAGACTGCTTCAATATAATCTTTGTCTGTGATCGCTTTTAATTTCTTGCGCAAGTTACTGATGTGTACTTTTAAGGAACTCTCCATGCAATCAGGTGTATCTTCGCTGATTTGCTCCAGCAAAGCTGATTTGGTCATGACTTGTGAGGGGCGTTCCATCAGAAGTTTTAGAATGGCATATTCTGTCTTTGTCAATTTTACAGGATGTTCCTGAACCGATACACGGTGAGTTTCGGTATTCAGCTCGATTTCCTGAAATGTGAGCATGTGACGCACAGTAAGGCGCGGGGAAGTATTTCGAAGCTGAACGGTAATCCGCGCCAGTAACTCCGGGAGGTCGAAAGGTTTCGTGATGTAGTCGCACGCACCGTCAAGAAGCAATTGAACCTTGTGATCTGTCTCGGATCTTGCGCTTAAGATGATAACAGGAATTCCTTGTATCTTAGGCAGAACCTCTTCTCCGTTTAAGCCCGGAAGCATCAGATCGAGAAGGATGAGATCCGGAGTCTGGGTGGACAGGACAAGAAGCGCTTCGGTGCCGGAGTAGGCGCGGCTGACCTTATAGCCTTCTTTTTGCAGAGCTTCCTCCAGCATATTTCCGATGTGAATATCATCATCAACAATAAAAATGTGTTTCATAAGTGATGTCTCCATGATTTCTTAGTCTTAGTATAATTTTCGTATGAACCATATAAATAAGATTATAGCGAATGAATAAAAGTGTCTCAAGGAATTCAGAGAATCTTAAGGAAATTGAGTGAGGATATTTAAATAATTATTTCTATAATATGAGAGAAAATAAAAGACAAGGAGGAAAAAGACTTGAAGTCGAAGAAACTTACAGAAGGAATTTTGGTGTTTTACGCATTTATGCTCGTTTGGATTATTTTGTTTAAAATGGACGTTTCGGTGGAAAATTTCGGACAGATGAGAAGTATAAATCTGGTGCCGTTTACGCAGTCTGCCATTGTAAATCATAAGCTGGACGTTAGTGAAATCATTCAGAATATGCTGGCGTTTGTACCGCTTGGTGTGCTGGTGTATACCATATGGCAGGAGAAATCATGGCGTTTTAAACTATGCTGCATTGTATTTACAAGCATCGTGCTGGAAGTGATGCAATACATCTTGGGAGTCGGAGCAAGCGATATCACAGATGTGATCACCAATACACTTGGCGGCGTGGCCGGTCTTGGTGTCGCGTTAGGACTGTCCAAATTATTTCCGAAGAGCTGGAAAACTGTGATCAATAGTGTCAGTCTGGTGTGCGGTATATTGCTTGGGGCAATGGTAATCTTACTGGTTGTAATGAACTAGAAACATCATGACTGCATAAAAGATGGCTGCACCAATTCCGAATAAGATTCCAATTAAATCTTTCCCGTGTTTGCCGGTCGGTTTTTTATGGAACGGAATCGAACAGACGAGGGTAACGATTAGTGGTGCAAAATAATAGCTTAAAGTTGTGGAAGAAATGGAGGTGTACTGATAATAAAGACTTGGACTATAGTCTAAATAGAATTTTTACCTAAAATAGTAGAATAACGCATGGTGTTTTTTGAACAAAGAACATAAAATACTAGGTGATACTTTTGTGAAGTATTTATTACTTTTAATAGGAGGAACGCTATGAAAAGGAAAAACCTTGCGCGTGCAAGCGCGGCAGTTCTGGCGGTGATTATGACCGTTTCAGGAACTACTATGACCGGTTTTGCGTCGGGGGGGGGTACACAGCAGGTAGCGGTAAGATCTGATTCTCAGGGACAGATGAGTTCAGAGCCGGAAGTTGTATATAACAATACCTACGAGAACCCTGCTATTCGTACACAGAACTTCGACAGCAACTGGAAATTTTATCTTGGTGATGCAGGAGAGGCACAGGGAAAGGAATTTGATGATTCTAAGTGGGAATCAATTTCCATTCCGCATGACTATAGCATTATTCAGGATTACACCACGGCACTAGATGCTGAGAGTGGATATCTTCCGGGTGGTACCGGATGGTACCGGAAGCATTTTGTTGTAGGGAAAGAGATGGAGGGCAAAGAACTCCGGTTAGATTTTGACGGCGTATACATGAATGCGACAGTGTATGTCAATGGCGAAAAGCTTGGCATACATCCTTACGGATATACACCTTTTTCTTTTGATATTACAGATAAGGTGAAAGTTGGAGAGGAAAATGTGGTTGCGGTCAAAGTTGACCATAAAACCCCTTCCAGTCGTTGGTATTCCGGAAGTGGAATCTACAGAAGTGTACATTTGTCTGTAATGGATAAGGTTCACGTGGGATTGAACGGAACAAAAGTGGAAACACCGGATCTGAAATCTGACACGAAAAATGTTACAACGAACATTAAGACGACGGTTCAGAATGAAGGTGCAGAGAAGGCGTCTGTGGAGCTGACACACAACATTTTCAAAAAAGGAACTGAAGAAAGTATTGGAACGGTAACAACACAGGCTCAGGAAGTGGAGGCTGGAAAGTCTCAAGTGATAGAGGCAACCGTGAAAGCGAAAAACCCAAGCCTTTGGAGCCCGGAGAATCCGGCGCTTTATACTGTACGCACAGAAGTGAAGGTTGGCGGAAAAGTAGTAGATACTTACGATACAGAATTTGGTTTCCGTTATTTTGAGATGACGAATGACAAGGGTGCTTATCTGAATGGTGAGAAGATCAAGCTGAAAGGTGTGTGTATGCATCATGACCAGGGATCTCTTGGCTCGGCAGCTTACCGTCGTGCGATCGAGCGTCAGGTAGACATCTTAAAAGAGATGGGATGTAATTCTATCCGCGTAACACATAACCCGGCAGCATCCATTCTGATCGAGATCTGCAACGAGAAAGGAATGCTCGTGATCGATGAGATGTTCGATGGCTGGATGAACAAGAAGAATAACAATAATAATGATTATTCTGTATGGTTCAACAAGAAGGTGGGAGCCGATAATGCAATTCTTGGTGTGAAAGAAGATATGACATGGGCTGAGTTCGACTTAAAGGCAACGATCGCCAGAGGTCAGAATGCACCATCTATTATTATGTGGTCTCTTGGAAATGAAATTCAGGAAGGAACCGGAGTCTATACAGGCTATGCACAGAAGGCAAAGGACCTGATCAAGTGGACGAAAGAGGCCGATTCTACAAGAATGGCAACCATCGGAAGTAATGATGTAAAAAATGGCGGGGCAGATCATGTTAATATCGCTAATCAGCTGACAGAGGCTGGTGGTTCTTCCGGAACGAACTATTCGGATGGAGGAAGCTATGATAGACTGCATAATGCACATCCAGATTGGAAGCTGTATGGTTCAGAGACTGCTTCTTCTGTAAACAGTCGTGGCATTTACACAACGAAGGGACTGGCGAATAATAATCCAGAGAACACGGTGAAAAACAAACAGCTTACTTCTTATGATAAATCAAAAGTAGGCTGGGGAGCATTGGCAAGCCAGGCATGGTACGATGTTATCACCCGAGATTTCGTGGCTGGTGAGTATGTATGGACAGGCTTTGACTACATTGGCGAGCCGACACCTTGGAACGGAACATATCCGGGCGAGCAGAATACATCGAACTTTGAAACCAATCCGAAGAATTCTTATTTTGGTATTGTTGATACCGCAGGTTTTCCGAAGGACAGCTACTATTTCTATCAGAGTCAGTGGAACGAGAAAGTAAATACGCTGCATGTACTTCCGACATGGAATAAGGACAGTATTAAGCTGGAAAATGGGAAGGCAGAGGTTGTCGTATACTCTGACGCGGCAAAAGTAGAACTGAAGTTAAATGGACAGTCTCTTGGAACGAAAGAGTTTGAGACACAGACAACTGGTGCTGGATATACATATCAGACGGTCAAAGGTGAGAGCAAGAATCACAAGAGCCTCTATATGACATGGGAAGTGCCATATCAGGAGGGAACACTGGAAGCAATTGCCTATGATAAGAATGGTAACAAGATTGAAAAGACGCAGGGACGTTCTGTTGTGAAGACAACAGGCAAGAAGTCTCAGTTATCTGCGAAAGCAGACCGAAGCAAAATTACTGCTAATGGGAAAGACCTTGCATATGTTGAGGTAGATGTGACAGATGCAGATGGAAATATCGTTCCAAATGCAGAAGACCGCGTAACCTTTAAGGTAGAAGGAAATGGAGAACTGGTAGGTGTTGACAACGGAAGTGCACCTGACCATGATTCTTATAAAGGAGACAATAAACGTGCGCTTAGCGGAAAAGTATTGGCAATCGTGCGCGCTACGAAGGAAGCAGGCGAATTCACAGTAACTGCTTCTGCGGACGGTCTGAAATCTTCCAAGGTAACTGTGAAGACAGTTCCGGAAGAAGGAAGTGAAGGACAGGAGAGACAGGTAGACAGCTACTACATGTCTAAGAACTATTATGTGAAGAAGAATGTGAAGCCAGCGCTTGCAGAGACGATCGAGGTCCGCTATACAGATGGAACAAAAGAAGCAAAGAACGTGACATGGGATAAGATACCGGAAGATAAATTGACATCTACAGGAACCTTTACTGTAAATGGACAGGTGGAAGGCGCCGGACAAGTATCTGTCAATGTCAATGTGATCGATAATGTAGCGGCAATGCTGAACTATTCTACAACGGTTGCTCTTGGAAGCGAACCGAATCTTCCAGAGAGACGTCCGGTTGTATTAAGCGATGGAGAAGTATTAAATACGACCTTCGAAGTAAAATGGACGAAGCCAGAGAAGGATGCCTATAACAAGGAAGGTATTGTAGAAGTCAAAGGAACTGCGGATGTACTTGGAGAGACCTTGCCGGTTACAGCATCTGTCCGTGTGCAGAAAGCATCTTTTGATATCGGAGACAGTGTATCGAAAGGGGCAGCAGAGGTCACACAGGATTGTGAAAAGACATCCGACAGTCTGGAAGCAATCAATGACGGAAGCGCAGAGTATAAGTCCGTTTCCTCAGGAACGAATAATAATCTGTGGTCTAACTATGACAACTCTCAGGCTGGCGACAATAAAGCAGAGATCACCTTCCGCTATGATACGACATTTGCCCTTGGTGAAGTAGTTATTCATTTTGCAAGGGATAACTGGTCTGCCAGATATCCAGATAGCGAAGGAGCAAATGCACCGCAGATCTACGTCTCTGAGACGGGTGCCGATAATACGTGGGTGAAAACAGAGGCAACACCGAAAGTCGGAGATGAAGTGAAAGGTCCGGCAACGAATACAGGTGTGAAACCATATACCTATACATTTACAGAGCCATATGGAGCTGTTTATGTCAAAGTCTGCCTGACGAATAAGGACGAAAATCTCGGAAATCGTAAACCATGTACTGCGATCACAGAAATTGAACTGAAGAAAGCGAATGAGAAGTTCATTACTAACGACACTGCAAAATTAGAATCTCTGACTGTGAATGGCAAAGCGTTAGATGAAAAAGCTCTTGCAAAAGACGTATACACAACACAGGCGCTTGTTGCGAATCTTGAGAATGTCAAAGGTGCAGATAATGCTGCGGTAACCGTGCTTCCGGCATACAAGGACAGCGTAAAATTAATTCTTGAGTCAGAAGACCATGCGACAAGAAAGGTATTTGAGATCAAGCTGAACAGTAAGGAAACTGTGGATCCGGAAGAGGAAGACCTTGACTATCCACTGGACAAATTGGCTGGAAGAGTGATCGCAGGAGATGAACGTCTTCCGGGAAATAATACCGAAGGACCAAAAGAGCTTGTTATTGATGATAATGGTCAGACGCACTGGCACACGAACTGGGATAACAAGCCTACGCCTGTAGAGAAGAGATGGGTTGGCTTCAATTTTGAAGAAGCGGTAATGCTTGACGGTCTTCGTTATCTGCCAAGACTGCAGGGTGCGGATAAGAACGGTAGAGTAAGTGAGTATGCGGTAGAATATAAGGAAACAGATGATAGTGAATGGACGAGAGCTACCCTCATTCTGGATGACGGAACAACTGCACAGACAGGCACATGGGATGCATCCGATAACTCATGGAAATTAGCAAGCTTTGAACCAGTGAAGGCAAAACAGATCCGTCTGGTTGGAATTCACACAGAAGCATCAGATGGAAAAGATATGCATATGTCTGTTGCAGAACTTCGCGCAAAGACGGTAAAAGAAACTACTGATATTTCCAAAGAAGAAAATGGAATCAAGGTAGAAGTTCTCGGTCTGAATGATAAGGGTGAGATCGAAGTCCCATTTATTGATGCAGAGAACCCGGTAACTCCTGCTGTAAAAGTAACAGATAAGGATGGAAACGTTCTGGAGTGGGGTATTGATTACAAAGTAAGCTACGAGAACAATGAAGAATTTTCTACAGATGGAAAGAAAGCGAAGGTAATTGTAGAAGGAATTATCGATTATTCTGGAAAGTTGGAGAAAGAGTTTAACATTAAGAAAGCTCCAAGAGAACTTACCGGAATTTCTGTAGTAGATGGTAAAATGCCACAGAAACTTGAATATCAGGAAGGAGAAACTTTCGATCCGGCAGGACTTGAGCTGAAACTTTATTATAACGATAAAACAGAAGAAACAGTTGCTTACAAAGGGCATGAGAATGAGTTCAAATTCAGCCCGGCACTTGATCAGGAATTAAAAGAGACAGATAAGCAAGTAACGGTAACTTATGGCGGTAAAGAGGCAGTCATTGATATTACTGTACAGCCAAAGCAAGTGACAGTTACCTTCATTGTGGACGGACAGGAGAATCCTGTAAAAGTAGTGAAAGGTCAGTCGATTGGCGCACTTATGCCAAAAGATCCATCTAAAGAAGGTTATACATTCAAGGGATGGAATACGAAGAAAGACGGATCAGGAGAAGTTGTTACAGCTGATACTGTTGTGAAAGAAGATATGTCAGTTTACGCAATCTTCGAAAAGGGGGGAACACCAGGTAAACCAGGAAAGCCGGAAGACTCTTCCGATGGTGGAAGCCATGGACAGAAGCCGGGAGAGAATGGAGATACTTCCAATGGATCCTCTAATAACAAAACAGATTCTGTGAAGACAGGAGACACATCGAATATTATCCCATTTGCAATTCTTGCAGTTGCAGCAGTTGCGGCGATCGTGTCAATTATTGTCCTGAAGCGCAGAAAAAAATAACAATAAAATTACGGAATAAGTAAAAAAACATATGCTGGCGTGTATCTGATTCTTTCAGATTCACGTCAGTTTTATTGTATTATTTTGCAAAAGTTTTATTGAATTAAAGTGATGATTTTATACAGCTTTACCGAAATGAAAAAAACGTTCTCATATCCATTGACAATTTATAAAAAAAGTATAAACTGTAAACATATAAAAAAACAGAGTGCGCTCCACAAAATAAATGGGAAATGGGAGATGAGAGATTATGGCGACATTTTTAACAGGATTGGCAATACTTTTGATTGGGGGATATCTGTATGGGCTTTTTGTCGAAAAGATATTTAAACCGGATGACAGACCGACTCCGGCAGTCAGGATGGAGGATGGAATTGACTATGTACCTATGAGTAAATGGAAGAATGCGTTGATCAATCTACTGAACATTGCGGGAACGGGGCCCATCTTTGGTCCGATCCAGGGTATCTTATTTGGTCCGGTCGCATTTATCACAATTCCGATCGGATGTGTGATAAGCGGTGCGACGCATGACTATCTGAGTGGAATGATGTCTCTTAGACAGGACGGTGCGCAGATGCCGGGAATTATCCGTAAATTTCTTGGAAATAAAACCTACCAGGTATATAATATATTTCTTTGCTTTTTGATGCTTCTTGTAGGAGCGGTGTTTACATATACACCAGGCGATTTATTTGCCGGACAGATCTGTGGTTTTACAGATGTAAATGTGTGGACATGGGTGATCTACGCAGCAATCCTTGGATATTATCTGATCGCGACGCTGTTTCCGATCGATAAGATCATCGGAAGAATCTATCCGATCTTCGGTGCGATCCTCCTGTTATCAGCAGTTGGCGTATTTGCAGGGATCTTCATTCAGGGGTATCAGCTTGATAACATTGATTTTACTCACGGATTAAAGGGAATATTTGATATTTATCCAATCTTCCCGGCGGAAGGAAATTCTGGTGTTGGCACTAAATTCATTCCAGTGTTCTTCGTGACCGTGGCATGTGGAATTACATCTGGTTTCCATTCTACACAGTGTACATTGATCGGAAGATCGGTAAGACACGAAAAGGAAGGAAGAATGGTGTTCTATGGCATGATGATCTTAGAAGGACTGATCGCGATGATCTGGGCAGCTGCAGCTATGGGACTTTATAATACAGGTTCTACCGCAGGTGCAACAGCAGCAGTCGGAGAAGTGGCAAAAGGATTACTTGGACCGGTCGGAGGAATTATCGCAATCCTTGGCGTTATTGTCCTCCCGATCACTTCTGGAGATACGGCGCTTCGCTCTTGCAGACTGATGGTTGCGGACTATCTTCATATTGATCAGAAAGTGAAAAAGAATCGTGTTCTTGTGACACTTGGTATTTTTATTCCAGTAATATTCATTCTCGTATTTGCGAAGATGAACGCAGAAGGCTTTAACATTCTGTGGAGATATTTTGCATGGAGCAATCAGACGATCGGTGTATTTGCATTTGCGGCGATCACAGTGTACCTGATGGCGAAAAAAGGAGCGAAGAAGGGAGTCTTTCTCGTGGCGCTCATACCGGGAAGCTTCTATCTGTTTATTATCTCTTCCTTTATCTTAAGCCAGAAGATCGGCTTTGGTCTTGACATGAATGTGTCTTATGTGATTGCAGGAGTGCTGACGGTGCTGTATTTCTTTGGTCTCATTGCAGCCGGAAAGAAATATGCGGCGAAGCATGAAGAAGAATAGAAAATAAGAGAAAAATAAAAAAGATCTCGTATGAGGTCTTTTTTTATTTTCCAGACAATCGCAGAGGCTCTTTATACAATCTTAATGCGAACGCGCTCTTATTAATACATACTTAATATAGCTTAATATATGATTAAGAGACCATAAAGACAGGATAAAGAGGTGTGAAGATTGAGATGGAATATATAGAAAATCAACCACACAGACATATCACTTCGTTTCAGGTTATTATACTGGGATTTCTTTCAGTGATACTTTTGGGAAGTTTTTTCTTAATGCTTCCGCAGGCGACACAGGATGGGATGGGGGCTTCGTTTCCAGATGCTCTTTTTACAGCGACATCAGCAGTTTGTGTGACGGGACTTGTAGTGCATGACACTGCAACATACTGGTCCTTTTTTGGGCAGACGATTATTATTTTGCTGATCCAGATCGGAGGAATGGGAGTTGTGACGGTGGCAGTTGCGATTGCTACAGTGTCTGGACGAAAGATTGGCTTGATGCAGAGAAGTGTGATGCAGGAAGCAATATCGGCACATCAAGTGGGCGGCATTGTGCGGATGACAAAATTTATTTTAAAGACCAGCATATTAATTGAATTGATAGGGGCGATGATTCTTTCGAGTGTGTTTGTCAAAGAATTTGGTGCCGCGAAAGGCATATGGTATGGAATGTTTCACTCGATTTCTGCGTTTTGCAATGCGGGCTTTGATCTGCTTGGAGTAAAAGGACAATTTTCTTCACTTACTTCATATGCCCAGGATCCAGTGCTCAATATTACAGTTATGGGGTTGATTATTATTGGAGGGCTGGGGTTTTTGACCTGGGCAGATATCCACAAAAATAAATGGTGTTGGAAAAAATACCGGATGCAAAGCAAAGTTATATTGTCTGTGACAGCAATTTTAATCATTGTGCCATCCGTCTGTTTTTATCTTTTTGAATTTACATCCCTCCCTGAGGGAGAACGGGTATGGACTTCTGTATTTCAGGCGGTAACGCCAAGAACTGCGGGGTTTAACACTGCAGATCTGACACTTCTTAGCGAAGCGGGACAAATGCTGATGATCGTCCTGATGTTGATTGGTGGTTCCCCCGGATCTACAGCCGGGGGGATGAAGACTACGACGATAGGAGTTCTTTTTTCGTCTGCAGTCTCAGTGTTTCGAAAGAACGAATCTGCACAATTATGCGGAAGAAGAATTTCGGATGATGCAGTGAAAAATGCAGCGACGATTTTAATGATGTATGTCACTTTGTTTTTGGTCGGGGGAATGCTCATAAGTTCCATAGAAGGCATACCGCTTGTGTCAGCACTTTTTGAGACGAGCTCTGCAATTGGAACGGTGGGGCTGTCGTTGGGAGTAACCCCGTCTCTGGGTTATATTTCCAGAGGGATTTTGATTGGATTAATGTTTTTTGGAAGAGTGGGAGGTTTAACGTTGATCTTTGCAGCGTTTTCTGAGAGAAGCAGTCATCACTGCAGGCTTCCGCAGGAGAAAATAACAGTAGGCTAGAGGTGCGAAGGAGAGAAAGTATGATGAAATCTGTTTTATTAGTAGGACTTGGAAGGTTTGGAAGACATGTGGCTATGAAGCTGGATGAGCTGCATCATCAAGTCATGGTTGTGGATAAAGAAGAATCAAGGGTAAATGCAGTACTTCCGTATGTGACGAATGCACAGATCGGCGACAGCACAGATGAAGATTTTATGGCGTCTCTTGGAGTGCGAAATTTTGATGTCTGTATTGTTGCGATCGGAGATAATTTCCAGAGTTCACTGGAGACAACGTCTCTTTTGAAAGAACTTGGAGCTAAGAAAGTAATTTCAAGGGCGGCAAGAGATGTTCATGCAAAATTTCTGCTGAAGAATGGAGCGGATGAGGTTGTATATCCTGAAAAACAGCTGGCTGCGTGGACAGCGATCCGATATAGTGCCGATCATATTTTAGATTATATCGAGTTAGATGAAGGACATGCGATTTTTGAAATTACTATTCCAGAAAAATGGAAAGGGAAAACGGTAGGTCAGTTAGATATCAGAAATAAACATAATATTAATATTATGGCGTTTAAGCGTAATGGAGATATGAATTTAAGTGTCCGGTCGAATACTTGTATTCCTGAAGACAGCACCATGCTTGTTCTTGGCTCGCTCAAAGATGTTCAAAAGTGTTTTCATATTTAAGAAGAGGAAACGCGAAGGAGGGAGAAGTATGCAGCAGTTTGCATTGGTAGGTGTATTGTTGGTTTTTGCCGGAATCGGATATTGTCTGATGGGGAAGCTGGATGCTTTTATTGGAGAAAATGAAAGGCATCAGGAGGGAAATAGGGAAGAACCGGAATAAATTATGTGAGGAGGCTTCCTTTTTCTATGTGTACGTTATATGATTGCGTATAGAAATGAAAGAAAAGGATGAATATATGGACGAGAAAAAACATCTTACAGGAGCGGTTCGGTATGCAGCGGCCGATATTGCGAAAAGTATGATTCTTTTGATAGCTGCAAGCTGTATAGGATACATTTTCGAGTCGTTAGGCTTCGCGGAAGCTAATATTATTACTGTTTATGTACTGGCGGTTCTCATTATTTCTGTAGTAACGGTAAATCGGATCTATAGTCTTATCTCGTCGGTTGTGAGTGTGCTTGTGTTTAACTTTTTATTCACATATCCGAAATTTACTCTTCATGCATATGATCAGGGATATCCGGTGACATTTCTGATTATGTTCACAGCAGCATTTTTGACAGGTACGCTTGCGACGAAGCTGAAGGATAGTGCCAAACAATCTGCTAAGTCAGAGTTCCGCACAAAAGTATTATTTGAAACAAATCAATTACTGCAACAAGCTAAGGATCGAGAGGGAATTATTTCGGATACAGCATATCAACTGTTAAAATTGTTGAATCGAGACATTATCTTTTATAATGAAGAAGGAGGAGTGCTTAAGGATCCGAAGTTTTATCCGGCAAAAGCAGATAATAAGCTTGCCAGGTATCAGGGGAAAGAAGAAGTCAAAGTGGCGCGTTGGGTATTAGAACATAACAGGCATGCCGGGGCGACAACAAATGTTTTCTCAGATGCAAAATGCTTGTATCTTGCGATCCGCGTAAATGAAGCGATCTATGGAGTTATAGGCATTGCTGTGGAGGAAAAGCCGCTGGATGAATTTGAGCATAGTATCCTGTTGTCGATTCTTGGGGAGTGTGCATTGGCATTGGAAAATGATAAAAATGCCAGAGAGAAGGAGGAAGCGGCGGTGATCGCACAGAAAGAGCAGCTTCGCGCGAATCTTCTTCGCGCGATCTCGCATGATCTTCGTACACCTCTTACATCTATCTCGGGGAATGCAAGCAACCTTCTGTCAAATGGGGAGTCCTTCGACAGGGAGACAAAGGAGAGGTTGTATCAGGATATCTATGACGATTCTATGTGGCTTATTAATCTGGTTGAAAATCTTTTGTCTGTCACAAGGCTGGTAGATGGAAGATTAAACCTTCATATGTCGGCGGAATTGGTGGAAGAGGTTGTGAAAGAAGCACTAAGACATGTGAATCGCCTGAGATCAGAACATTACATTTCAGTAGAACACCAGGATGATCTGCTGCTTGCCAGAATGGATGCAAGGCTTATTGTTCAGGTGCTGATCAATTTGATAGATAATGCAATTAAATATACACAGAAAGGTTCGCATATTACAGTGAAGACAAAAAGAGTGGGCGCACAGGCTGTTATCTGTGTCATGGATGATGGGCCGGGTATTGAACATAAAGATCAAGTATTTGAGATGTTTTATTGCGGGACGAATCAGGTGGTTGACAGCAGAAGAAGTATGGGGCTTGGCTTATGCCTGTGCAGATCGATCGTAGAGGCTCATGGAGGAGAGATCAGCGTGAAAGATAATGAACCAAGAGGTTCGGTATTTACATTTACGTTACCGGTAGAGGAGGTAGACTTGCATGAATAAAACATTAATACTTGTAGTGGAGGATGACCAGTCTGTAAAAAATCTGATCACAACAACCTTGAAAACTCATGATTATCGATATCTAACCGCGTGCAATGGAGAAACTGCGATCTTAGATGCGTCTTCCCATAATCCGGATATCGTTCTGCTGGATCTGGGACTTCCGGATATGGATGGTGTACAAGTGATCCGGAAGATTCGCACATGGTCTAATATGCCGATCATCGTAATCAGTGCAAGAAGTGAAGACCGGGATAAAATAGAGGCGTTGGATGCGGGAGCTGATGATTATCTGACCAAGCCTTTTTCTGTAGAGGAATTGCTGGCAAGGCTTAGAGTAATCCAACGGAGGCTTCTGATGATGAAAAACGAGTCGCAGGATGGAGCTTCTGTTTTTGTAAATGGAGCGCTTAAGATTGACTATGCAGCAGGATGTGCATTTTTGGAGGAAGAAGAACTGCATCTGACACCGATAGAATATAAACTTTTGTGTCTGCTCTCTCGAAATGTAGGAAAAGTGCTGACGCATACGTTTATTACACAAAATATATGGGGGAGTAGTTGGGAAAATGATGTGGCATCCCTAAGGGTTTTTATGGCTACTTTGCGAAAAAAGATAGAAAAGGGGGAGGAGTCACCACAATATATCCAGACACATATTGGTGTAGGATACCGGATGATCAAGGTCGAATAAAGATTCATTGCCTGGAGTGATAATCTGTCGATGCAGGGACAGCAGTTAACGATACTTCTTATGTGACAGCGGCGGCAGCGGCGTGGGACGGACTTCATCCGGGAGCCGGGGCGCTTGATACAGCAACGATCGTAAAGCTTACCAGAACGTTGGCGATCATACCAATTACTCTGGTATTGGCGTTTTGGAGGACGACAAGACTTAAGAAAGAGGGGAAAGAGACGGAAAATACGTTTTCTTTGAAAAAAGTATTCCCGTTCTTTATTTTGTTCTTTGTGCTGGCATCTGTCATTACGACCATTTCGGCAATGGCGGGCATTGCACTGGTGAGTCTTGGTATGCAGCATGTGATCGGAATATGGTAAATTAAGTTGGAGAGATTCCGTGTGAGGGTGTGCATTTGCAGGTAAGTGCACATCCTCATTTTTTTGTGCAATCTTTTTTGTTTTTTTACTATTGACAAGCTAGAAAACTTTGTGCTATAGTAAAAAATGCACTATTGTGGAAAGTTATGCCATAAAATTGTGCGAAAATCAGTTGGAAACGCAGTTTTCACTGGAAATGCAAGAGTTTTCAGGGCGATTGTGAAGCCCGCAAAAAAATAAATGAGGAGTGAAACGTCAATATGGAGAAAAACAGAATTCGTCCTATCAAAAGCGGAAGAAGTTCACGCATGAGCTATTCCAGACAAAAAGAAGTTCTTCAGATGCCTAATTTGATCGAAGTCCAGAAAGATTCCTATCAGTGGTTCCTGGATGAGGGATTAAAAGAAGTATTTGAAGATATTTCACCGATCGCAGATTACAGCGGTCATTTGAGCCTGGAATTTGTTGATTTTACCTTGTGCGAGGACGACGTCAAGTACACCATCGAAGAGTGTAAAGAGCGTGATGCAACTTATGCGGCACCGTTAAAAGTGAGAGTAAGACTCCACAACAAGGAAACCGATGAGATTAATGAGCATGAGATCTTTATGGGAGATCTTCCGTTAATGACCAGTACGGGAACGTTTGTGATCAACGGAGCAGAACGTGTTATCGTCAGCCAGTTGGTTCGTTCACCGGGCATTTATTATGCGATTGCACACGATAAATTAGGTAAGAAGTTATATTCTTCTACTGTAATCCCTAACCGTGGTGCGTGGCTGGAATATGAGACGGACTCCAATGACGTTTTCTACGTGCGCGTAGATAGAACAAGAAAGGTGCCGATCACTGTGCTTATTCGTGCACTTGGTATTGGTACAAATCCGGAGATTGTAGAACTCTTTGGTGAAGAGCCGAAGATTCTCGCAAGCTTTGAGAAGGATGCTGCTACAAACTATCAGGAAGGTCTCTTAGAATTATATAAGAAGATTCGTCCGGGTGAGCCGTTAGCGGTAGACAGTGCTGAGAGTCTGATCACAAGCATGTTCTTTGATCCGAGACGTTATGACCTGGCGAAAGTAGGCCGTTACAAATTTAATAAGAAGCTTGCTCTGAAAAACCGTATTACAGGACAGGTTCTTGCAGAGGATGTTGCAAGTGCGATTACCGGAGAAGTGATCGCAGAGGCAGGCACAAAGATCACAAGAGAGATTGCAGAAGCAATCCAGAATGCAGCAGTTCCGTATGTGTGGATCGATAAACCGGAAGAGGAGAGAAGTATCAAGGTTCTTTCTAATATGATGGTAGATCTTGATGCGATCGTAGATATTGATCCAAAAGAAGTTGGCGTAACAGAGCTTGTATACTATCCGGTGCTTGCGGGATTATTAGAAGAAACCGCAGGTGATATTGACGAATTAAAGGATGCAATTAAGAGAGATATCCACGACCTCATTCCAAAGCACATCACAAAAGAAGATATCCTTGCATCTATCAACTATAATATGCATCTTGAATATGGAATCGGAACAGACGATGACATTGACCATCTCGGAAACAGACGTATCCGTGCGGTTGGTGAGCTTTTGCAGAACCAGTACAGAATCGGTCTGTCCAGATTAGAGCGTGTAGTGCGTGAGAGAATGACCACACAGGATCTGGAAGGGATTTCTCCACAGTCTCTGATTAATATTAAACCGGTAACGGCGGCGGTAAAAGAATTCTTTGGTTCTTCCCAGCTGTCACAGTTCATGGATCAGAACAACCCGCTCGGTGAGCTGACACATAAGAGACGTCTGTCCGCTCTTGGTCCTGGTGGTCTGTCCAGAGATCGTGCAGGATTCGAGGTTCGAGACGTACACTATTCTCACTACGGAAGAATGTGTCCGATTGAGACTCCTGAAGGACCGAACATTGGTCTTATCAACTCACTTGCATGCTATGCGAGAATTAATCAATATGGATTTGTGGAAGCACCATATCGTAAAATCAACCATGATGATCCACAGAATCCGGTTGTTACAGACGAAGTTGTATATATGACAGCTGACGAGGAAGATAATTATCATGTGGCACAGGCGAACGAACCTCTGGATGCAGAAGGACATTTTGTTCATAAGAATGTATCCGGTCGTTACCGCGAGGAGACACAGGAATATGAGAGAAAAGTCTTTGATTACATGGATGTATCTCCTAAGATGGTGTTCTCTGTTGCTACAGCGCTTATCCCATTCCTTGAGAATGATGATGCTAACCGTGCGCTGATGGGATCAAACATGCAGCGTCAGGCAGTTCCGCTTCTTATGACAGAGGCTCCGGTTGTTGGAACAGGTATGGAAGAAAAGTCTGCAGTTGACTCCGGTGTATGTGTTGTCGCAGAAGAAGGCGGTGTTGTAGAGCGCTCTGCATCTACAGAGATCGTTATCCGTCAGGATGATGGAAAGCTTAGAACATATAAGCTGACCAAATTCCTTCGAAGCAACCAGAGTAACTGCTATAACCAGAGACCGATCGTATTCAAGGGTGACCGTATTGAGGCCGGTGATGTAATCGCTGATGGTCCGTCTACTTCTAACGGTGAGATGGCGCTTGGTAAAAACCCACTGATCGGATTTATGACATGGGAAGGTTACAATTACGAGGATGCTGTCCTTTTAAGTGAAAGACTTGTACAGGATGATGTATATACATCTGTTCATATTGAAGAATACGAGGCAGAAGCCCGTGATACTAAGCTTGGACCAGAAGAGATCACTCGCGATATTCCGGGGGTTGGTGATGAGGCTCTCAAAGATCTTGATGAGAGAGGAATCATCCGTATCGGTGCAGAAGTCCGCGCCGGCGATATTCTGGTAGGTAAAGTAACTCCGAAGGGAGAGACAGAGCTTACAGCAGAGGAACGACTTCTCCGTGCAATCTTCGGAGAAAAAGCCCGCGAAGTAAGAGATACTTCTCTGAAAGTACCTCATGGTGAATATGGTATTGTTGTAGATGCGAAAGTATTTACAAGAGAAAACGGAGATGAGTTATCACCGGGTGTTAACCAGTCTGTCCGCATTTACATTGCTCAGAAGAGAAAAATCTCTGTCGGTGATAAAATGGCCGGACGTCATGGTAACAAGGGTGTCGTTTCCCGTGTGCTTCCGGTAGAAGATATGCCGTTCCTGCCAAATGGCCGTCCGCTTGATATCGTGCTGAACCCACTTGGTGTACCATCACGTATGAATATCGGACAGGTGCTTGAGATTCACTTGTCTCTGGCAGCAAAAGCGTTAGGCTTTAACATTGCTACTCCGGTATTTGATGGTGCAAACGAGAATGACATCATGGATACATTGGATCTGGCAAATGATTATGTAAATTTAAGCTGGGAAGAGTTTGAAGAGAAACATAAAGCAGAACTTCTCCCAGAGGTTATGGATTATCTGTACGAGAACAGAGATCACAGAAAACTGTGGAAGGGTGTTCCGCTTTCCAGAGATGGTAAGGTTCGTCTCCGTGACGGAAGAACGGGAGAATTCTTCGACAGCCCGGTAACCATCGGTCACATGCACTATCTGAAGCTGCATCACCTGGTTGATGATAAGATCCATGCTCGTTCTACAGGTCCTTATTCACTGGTTACACAGCAGCCGTTAGGTGGTAAGGCACAGTTCGGTGGACAGCGTTTTGGAGAGATGGAGGTTTGGGCGCTGGAGGCGTATGGTGCATCTTACACTCTTCAGGAGATCTTAACTGTCAAATCCGATGACGTGATCGGACGTGTGAAGACTTACGAGGCGATCATCAAAGGTGAGAATATTCCAGAACCTGGTATTCCGGAATCCTTCAAGGTGCTCTTGAAAGAGCTGCAGTCTCTTGGTCTGGATGTTCGTGTACTTCGTGAAGATAACACAGAAGTGGAGATCATGGAGACCGTTGATATGGGTGAAACAGATTTCCGTTCACTGATCGAAGGAGACAGAAAGTACCGTCAGGAAGAGAATCTCGGTGCTCAGGGCTACACAGAGCAGGAATTCGAAGGAGAAGAGCTTGTGGATGTGGAAGAAGAGCCGGAAGAAGATGATTTCGCGATTGAATTTGAAGAAACTGACGATTTCGCATATGACGATGATAATGAATAGAAAGGGGTGCCAGTATGCCAGAAAATAATAAAGAACAAACTTTTCAGCCAATGACTTTTGATGCGATCAAAATCGGTTTGGCATCACCTGAGAAGATTCTGGAATGGTCAAGAGGAGAGGTTACAAAGCCTGAGACCATTAACTATAGAACTTTAAAACCGGAGAAAGATGGTCTTTTCTGTGAGAAGATCTTCGGACCAAGCAAAGACTGGGAATGTCACTGTGGAAAATACAAAAAGATCCGCTATAAAGGCGTAGTCTGCGACCGTTGTGGAGTAGAAGTCACAAAAGCAAGTGTTCGTCGTGAGCGTATGGGTCACATTGCGCTGGCTGCACCGGTATCTCATATCTGGTATTTTAAAGGAATTCCAAGCCGTATGGGACTGATCCTTGATCTGTCCCCGCGAACTTTGGAAAAGGTTCTCTATTTTGCTTCTTATATTGTGCTTGATAAAGGAGAAACTGATCTTCAGTACAAGCAGGTACTTTCTGAACAGGAGTATCAGGAAGCAAGAGAAAAATGGGGAAGCGCTTTTCGTGTAAGCATGGGAGCAGAATCCATTCAGGAATTGTTACAGGCTATTGATCTGGAAAAAGAATACAAAGAACTGACAGAAGGATTGCAGGGAGCAACCGGACAGAAGCGCGCAAGAATCGTGAAACGTCTGGAAGTTGTGGAAGCATTCCGCGAATCCGGAAATAAACCGGAGTGGATGATCATGAATAACATCCCGGTAATTCCGCCGGATCTTCGTCCGATGGTTCAGTTAGATGGTGGACGTTTTGCCACATCTGACCTGAACGATCTTTACAGAAGAATTATTAACAGAAATAACCGTCTGAAACGTCTGCTTGAACTTGGCGCTCCGGACATTATCGTAAGAAACGAAAAGAGAATGCTTCAGGAAGCGGTTGACGCACTGATCGACAACGGACGCCGCGGCCGTCCGGTAACAGGACCTGGTAACAGAGCGCTTAAGTCTCTGTCTGATATGCTGAAAGGTAAATCCGGACGTTTCCGTCAGAACCTTCTTGGTAAGCGTGTAGACTACTCTGGACGTTCCGTTATCGTAGTAGGACCGGAACTTAAGATTTACCAGTGCGGTCTGCCAAAAGAAATGGCAATTGAGCTGTTTAAGCCTTTCGTTATGAAAGAGCTTGTTCAGAAGGGGATTGCGCAGAATATTAAAAATGCGAAAAAGATGGTAGAGAGACTGAGACCGGAAGTGTGGGATGTGCTGGAAGAAGTTATTAAAGAGCATCCGGTTATGTTAAACCGTGCCCCTACACTTCACAGACTTGGTATTCAGGCATTTGAGCCAATCCTTGTAGAAGGTAAGGCGATCAAGCTTCATCCGTTGGTATGTACAGCTTACAACGCTGACTTTGACGGAGACCAGATGGCTGTCCATCTTCCATTATCTGTAGAAGCTCAGGCAGAGTGTAGATTCCTTCTGCTCTCTCCGAACAACCTGCTGAAACCATCTGATGGTGGTCCGGTTGCAGTTCCTTCTCAGGATATGGTACTTGGTATTTACTATCTGACACAGGAAAGACCGGGAGCCCTTGGTGAAGGTAAGGCGTTCAAGAGTGTAAATGAAGCGATTCTTGCCTATGAGAATGGAGCGGTTACACTTCACTCACGCATCAAAGTACGTGTGTCTAAGACAATGGCAGACGGAAGCGTGAAGACAGGAACGATCGAATCCACATTGGGAAGATTTATCTTCAATGAGATCATTCCGCAGGATCTTGGCTTTGTAGATCGTGAAGTAGAAGGACAGGAACTCTTACTGGAAGTGGATTTCCACGTAGGTAAGAAACAGTTAAAACAGATCCTTGAAAAAGTTATTAATACACATGGCTCAACTGCAACAGCAGAAGTACTTGACGCAGTAAAAGCGATTGGTTACAAATATTCTACAAGAGCAGCCATGACCGTATCTATTTCTGATATGACAGTGCCGCCACAGAAACCGGAAATGATTGAGAAGGCACAGGATACAGTTGATAAGATCACAAAGAACTTTAAACGTGGTCTGATCACAGAAGAAGAGCGTTACAAAGAAGTTGTAGAGACATGGAAAGCAACTGACGATGCTCTTACAGAGGCGCTGCTTACTGGTCTTGATAAATACAACAACATCTTTATGATGGCAGATTCCGGTGCCCGTGGTTCTGACAAACAGATCAAACAGCTTGCAGGTATGCGTGGATTGATGGCTGATACAACAGGTCGTACGATCGAGTTGCCAATCAAGTCTAACTTCCGTGAAGGTCTGGACGTATTGGAGTATTTCATGTCTGCCCATGGAGCTCGTAAAGGTCTGTCCGATACAGCTCTTCGTACTGCTGACTCAGGATACCTTACAAGACGTCTGGTTGACGTATCTCAGGAGCTTATTATCCATGAAGTTGACTGTACACCGAAGGATGGAGAAATTCCGGGAATGTACGTCAAAGCATTTATGGATGGAAATGAAGAAATTGAGAGCTTGCAGGAGCGTATTACAGGACGTTATCTCTGTGAAAATATTGTAGATAAAGATGGAAATGTGCTTGTAAAAGCAAATCATATGGTTACACCAAAGCGTGCAGAGCTGATCATGAAGAAGGGTGTAGATGAGAACGGTGAAACTCTTACAAAGATTAAGATCCGTACAATTCTTACCTGTCGTTCACACAGTGGAATCTGTGCAAAATGTTATGGCGCGAACATGGCAACAGGTGAGCCGGTTCAGGTTGGTGAGGCTGTCGGTATCATTGCTGCTCAGTCTATCGGAGAACCTGGTACACAGCTTACAATGCGTACGTTCCATACCGGTGGTGTTGCCGGTGATGATATCACACAGGGTCTTCCCCGTGTCGAGGAGCTTTTCGAGGCAAGAAAGCCGAAGGGACTTGCAATCATCACAGAATTTGCCGGAACAGCAAATATCAATGATACCAAGAAAAAACGTGAGATTATTGTCACAAACGATGAGACAGGCGAATCAAAGGCATATCTCATTCCTTATGGATCACGTATCAAGATCCAGGACGGAGTGAAGCTAGAGGCCGGTGATGAGCTGACAGAGGGTAGTGTTAATCCGCATGATATCCTGAAGATCAAAGGTCTTCGCGCAGTGCAAGATTATATGCTTCAGGAAGTGCAGCGTGTATATCGTCTTCAGGGTGTTGAGATCAACGATAAACATATCGAAGTGATCGTGCGTCAGATGCTTAAGAAAATCCGTATTGAAGAGTCTGGAGACACAGAATTCCTTCCGGGAACCAATGTAGATATTCTTGAATTTGAAGATGTAAACAAAGCTCTGGAAGAAGAAGGAAAAGAACCTGCAACAGGCGAGCAGATCATGCTTGGTATTACAAAGGCATCACTTGCTACCAACTCCTTCCTGTCAGCAGCGTCCTTCCAGGAGACTACAAAAGTTCTGACAGAAGCAGCAATCAAAGGTAAGATCGACCCATTGGTAGGCTTAAAAGAAAATGTTATCATCGGTAAACATATTCCGGCTGGTACGGGTATGAACAAATATCGTGATATCCGTTTGGATTCTAATGCAGTTAAAGCAGAAGAAGCAGAACTTCCGGAAGAAATGGAAGAAGAAACCGTAAAACAGGCAGGTACACTGGAGCTTATTAGTGAAGCAGAGGTAGAGGAAGTGCTTGTAGAGGAATAAGTCAAAAACGGCTGTTCGGTTTAAATAATATAGGAATAATAGAAAGTGGGATATATGATAGATATATCTCACTTTTTCTTTGGAAATATTGACAGATTGCATAAAGAAGACTATAATCAAAAGGTAGTGCAAGGGAAAATGCACAATACATAATAAAGTAAATGCACAATACAATTAGGAGGGAATGCTACTATGATGGATGCAGGAAAATTAGGCAGAATTTTAAAATCAATGGAAGAGCATGATGTGCCACAGCTCATTATCTCTGACCCACTGGCGATTTATTACCTTGTTGGAAAGAAAATCGCTCCAGGTGAGAGAATGTTAGCATTATTACTTAACGTAAATGGAAATCACAAAATGGTGATCAACGAATTATTCCCACAGGATGAAGATCTTGGAGTAGAACTTGTATGGTATAACGATATCCAGGACGGCGTTGAGATCTTAAGCCAGTTCATCGAGAAAGACAAAACAGTTGGTATCGATAAGACATGGCCATCCAGATTCTTAATCAGACTTCAGGAATTAGGAGCTGGAAGCAAATTTGTAAATGGTTCTCCAATCGTTGACTATGTAAGAATGATCAAAGATGAGCATGAGCAGGAGTTAATGAGAAAGGCTTCTTTAGAAAATGACAAGATCATGGAGCAGCTTATCCCTATGGTTGTAAAAGGATATACAGAGCTTGAATTGAATGCAATCGTTCGCGACATGTATAAGAAGACAGGACACTCTGACGTATCTTTCGATCCAATCACAGGTTATGGAAGATCAGGAGCTGATCCGCACCACGTAACAGACAATACAAAAGGAAAACGTGGAGATTCTGTAGTGCTTGATATCGGTGGTATTCTTGATAACTACTGTTCAGATATGACAAGAACTGTATTTATCGGTGAAGTATCTGATAGAGCAAGAGAAGTATATGAAGTAGTAAAAGAAGCTCAGGCAAGAGGTCTTGCAGCAGCAAAACCAGGCAACAGAATGTGTGATGTTGATTTAGCATGCAGAAACTACATTGAAGAAAAAGGATTTGGAAAATATTTCACACACAGAACAGGTCACTCTATTGGTATGGAAGACCATGAGTTCGGTGATGTATCTTCTGTCAATGAGGATATCATTCAGGTAGGACAGTGCTTCTCTGTTGAGCCGGGTATCTATCTCCCAGACGAAGAGATCGGTGTTCGTATCGAAGACCTCGTAATCATCACAGAAGATGGATGTGAAGTTCTGAACCACTTCACAAAAGATCTGATCGTAGTTCCGGAAGAATAAGAACAAAGAACAGATATAAAACAGCAAAAAAAGGAGTTCTCGAAAGAGAACTCTTTTTTTGATTAAGTGAAAGAAATTATTATTGTGTCTTAAGAATCTCACGCATAATGCGCTCGGCTGACTCGGTAACTTTATCGGCATGATCAGATACGCCGGGCGCAGCATTTTTCATGGCATATCCGGTTCCAGCAAGCTCAAGCATTTCAAGATCATTATATTGGTCTCCAAAGGCAATTCCATCAGATGCTGACAGATGGAGATGGGCAAGAAGGTTCGAAAGAGCCTGCCCCTTATTTGCATTTGGCGCTATGAAATCCACCCATATATTTCCGGAAGTTACAACTTTGATCTCAGAGCGAAATTGATTCTTAAAGAAAGGAAGAAGTTTATCCGGGGTATGAAAATCGCACATGGCAATTTTTAAAAATGGTTTTTGGATTTGCTTCAGATCATCAACGACGATCATATCGTATTTGATTGTATTTAATATGTGAGAAATAAAATGCTTGTCTTTTGAATCTGTGTAGCAGTGATCTTCGCAGGATACGAGACAATTGCAGGAATCATATTGCCGTGAAGCCTCAATGATTCGAAGACCGAGGTCTCTGTCGATCACACCGCGGGAAATGATTTCGTGATTATGAATACATAAGGAACCATTTTCCGCAATGTAAGATATATCATTTTGTACAGGTTCAAACATACGGTACATATTATAGTATTGACGTCCGCTGGCGGCTATAAAATGTATACCGCGCGATTTCAATGCGCGGATCAAATCGAAGATCTCTTCGGGAAGCTGCTGAGCACCGTTGTGCAGTAAAGTTCCGTCGAGATCGCTGGCTATATATTTGATCATATCAAACGCTCCTTTTTAAACATGTATTGCTTATTCAATCCTTACCCATTATAATATAAAAAGAATACGAATGGAAGTTGAGGTTTAATAATATGAAAATAGGAATAGGAAATGATCACGCAGCAGTAGAAATGAAGAATGAGGTTGTTGAATATCTGAAAGAGAAGGGCTGTGAAGTTGTGAACTACGGAACAGATACCCATGAAAGCTGTAACTATCCGGAGTTTGGCGAAAAAGTCGGACGTGCAGTTGTGGCAGGAGAAGTTGACCTTGGAATATTAATCTGCGGAACAGGCGTCGGTATTTCCCTTGCGGCTAATAAGGTGAAAGGAGTAAGAGCAGTTGTGTGCTCTGAGCCATATTCAGCAAAATTATCCAGACAGCATAACAATACCAATGTGCTTGCTTTTGGAGCGAGAGTGATTGGAATTGAGATGGCAAAGATGATTATCGATGAGTGGTTGGACGCAGAATTTATGGGAGGAAGACATCAGACTCGTGTAGATATGATCATGGCAATCGAAGAAAAATAAGGATGTAAGATAGGTGGAGGACATAAGCTGTGTCAGACAGATTAGAGTTTCAGGAGAAATTACAGAAAGTTTTAGAACTTGCGAAATCAGGGGGACAGAAGATTACGCTGGAAGAAGTGGGAAACTACTTTGAGGAAGATTGTTTGAGCAAGGAGCAGTTACAGCTTGTCTGTGAATACTTGCTTTCACAAAAGGTGGCAGTCAGTGGATTTGAGAAAAATAACACTGCGGTACAAGAAGGAGAAGCAGAGCAGGAGACTGCGGAACTTCCGCCCCTTAGCGAAGAAGAGCAGAAGTATGTAGAGTCGTATCTCATGGAACTTAAAGAAATGAGAGTGGACGGCGAAGCAGAAATGCGAATGGCATCACTTTTCCCGAAAGTCGTTGAAGAGGCAAGGAAGCTGAACCATCCCCAGGTCTTTATCGGTGATGTGATCCAGGAAGGAAATGTAAGTCTTATGCAGGCGCTGTCTGAAATGCCTGAGGCACAGGATGCTTTGGTGATGGAAGAAGTGCGGGCGGGGATGTTGGCGCTCATTGAAGAACAGACAGAGATGAAGCGTCAGGATAAACGAATGGTAGAGCAAGTGTCTGAATTGGATGAGGCAATTCGTTCTATGACGGAAGAATTGGGAAGAAAAGTGGCTGTCGATGAGCTGGCGGAACGTCTTGGAATCGGGGAAGAACAGATTGCCGAGATTTTGAAGCTGGCCGGAGAAGACGTAGATAATTAAAAGAAGCAAATAAATACAAGAAAAGACTCCGTTAGATCCACGGAGTCTTTTCTTTGTCGTGCGCCTTGCGGCGCAGTCACTAAAGGGTGCAAGTCCCTAATTCGCCCTAGTAGTGGGAAGGATACAGCCAATGACAAGGGTATCCATCGTGAGGTGGAATCTGAAGGAAGTCGGATGGAAAATCTCTGTTATACCTTTTATAGCTACAAAGGCAAATGCAGATTCAGAGTACATCAAAAGTCAGTAGCCAAGATGAAAAATAGAATTCGAGAACTTACTGATAGAAACAAAGGTATTAGTAATGCAGAGCGAGAAAAGAAGTACCAAGAGTATGTGCGAGGATGGGGGATACTTTAGACTAGCAGAAATGAAAGGACTTAAATCAAAACAAAGTATCGAATATTGAAAGCATTGGGAATGGAACATTGGAGAGCGAAGGAACTTGTATGTAGTAGAAAAGGATATTGGAGA
>OIYW01000353.1_pt1 | contig 46314 bp, 44 predicted proteins | sample 1588351 | NCBI WGS metagenome assembly OIYW01 (sample SAMN03283268) | human gut metagenome | biome: human-associated habitat; material: feces | host: Homo sapiens | place: USA | collected 2013 | reverse complement strand
ACCAAAGACAGATTCCAGCATCCGTAAGGTCTGGCTGCCTAAGACAGTTGCCTATATTCTTCGGGAATGGAAAAAATCACAGGAAGAATTAAAAAGTTTTCTTGGTGATGAATATCAGGACTTCGATTTAGTGGTAGCACTGCCAAATGGCAGACCTTGTGAGAATCGGATTATTGAGAAAGAGTTTTCACTGTTGAAACAGAAAGCAGGGCTCCCAAACGTTGTATTTCACTCTTTGAGGCATTCCAGTACGACTTACAAGCTGAAACTCAACCACGGCGATTTGAAGGCCACCCAGGGTGATACAGGACATGCAGAAATAGATATGATTACGAAAGTCTATGCTCACATTCTCGACGAGGATCGCAAGATCAACGCACAGAAATTCGAGAGCGCTTTCTATGCAAATCCTGATTTGAGAAAAGTAGCACCTCCGCAAGAACAGCCTCAGACACAGACCATAGACCTTGCAGCATTGATCGAACAGCTTCAAAAATCACCGGAACTTGCAAATACACTGGCAGCACTTATTGCAGGACAAAAAGCGGTCTGAAATCTCAAATTAGCAAGGAAGCTATTTTTATTAGCAAGGACATCGTTTCTGTTCGTTTCCAATTAGCAAAATATAAGTTCCAACTCATAAACATACATTAACCTCCAATAAAAGGAAGATGGTTTTGTCTAAAGAGTACAGCTAAATAAAAAAAGCTGTAAACCCTTGAAAACAAAGGCTTACAGCGTTGTTTGTGGCACCCCCGGCGGGAATCGAACCCACAATTTACCCTTAGGAGGGGTATGTTATATCCATTTAACTACGGAGGCATTTATTAAAAAATATTAAGTTGTATGCAAAATTTAGACTCGAACCATCTACCGCTTAGGAGGCGAACCCTCTATCCTGCTGAGGTACATGGACGTATATAAAATTTTTAGTGTTGGGCGATTGCTCCAACAAGCCCTTAGGAGGGGTGTGTTATATCCATTTAACTATGGGAAGCTATTTTCATTTATTCAATATATAAAAAATAAAGAAGACATCGATCGATGTCTTCTCCATTATACTTGAATCATTCTTTATTGTCAAAGCCATTTTAGAAATTAATATAGCCCTGAAGCCATATATTTCCCTTGAATCTACGCCCTTCTTCCGGCTCTCCCATCGTATTGTTGACCGGAACACAGATATCAAATAACAGATCATTTACTTCCAGACTCATAATATATATTGCCTCTTTTGTGTATTCATTATACGTTTTTCGCACTTCTATGATTGTGCCTAAAATGGAATACAGATCACATTCTGCCCCATAGGGCATCATATAAGTATCTACAATACTGAATACGTCTTCTGTGATCAAACGTCTGGAAACTTTAGAATATGTATCAATATCATCAAGCGTCAGTCCCTGAATTGCTGCCGGGTCACCGTTTTTTGCGGCGATCAACAGCTCCATTCGGTTATTGCTCTGCTCTTTCTGCTTTTGTTCCTGTTTTTCATCTTTTCTTACAGGAAGAAGAATAGTTCCTTCGTTACACAATCCCGACAAAGTAATAGACGGAACCTTTTCCAGATAATCCACTTTGTCTATATTTTTAATGTAATCATCTGCATTTTGGACATGAAAAATAATATTGATGCCTACTTTTGCATCTTCACATACTCCGATATATGCTTCTCTGTCTATTCGTTTCTCCGCTGCAATTTCTGCATATGTTGTGATTCCGCTTCCGGCAAAATACGGATAGTAAAATTCTCGTTCAAATTGATCGTCATCATCTATCGTTCCCGCCAATGAAATTCCGATTCCTTCTGCGAATTCCTTTCGAAATTCGCAGTAAGCCACATCATCTTTTTCAGACACTACCACATATTGATTAAAATCGTGTTCTACCTGCGACAGAATCTCATTCCATTCTTTTTTTGACCTTATATTTCCAAATCCAATGGCTGTCAGATATTGGTGCATATTGATTTCCTCATTACTATTTTGGTTTGATTTCTGAAATTCCACCCATATATGGTCTTAACACTTCCGGAATTCTAACAGAACCGTCTGCCTGAAGATTATTTTCCAAAAATGCGATCAACATTCTCGGTGGTGCAACAACTGTATTATTCAGTGTGTGTGCAAAGTATTTATTTCCGTCTGCTCCTTTTACACGGATTCCAAGACGTCTTGCCTGTGCATCTCCTAAGTTTGAGCAGCTTCCTACTTCAAAGTATTTCTTCTGTCTTGGAGACCATGCCTCAACGTCACAGGATTTTACCTTCAGATCTGCAAGGTCACCGGAGCAACATTCTAAGGTACGAACCGGAATATCAAGAGAGCGGAATAAATCTACTGTATTTTTCCACAACTGATCATACCAGTATTTGCTGTCTTCCGGTTTACATACAACGATCATTTCCTGTTTCTCAAACTGGTGAATACGGTATACTCCACGCTCTTCAATACCATGTGCTCCTTTTTCCTTACGGAAACATGGGGAATAGCTTGTTAATGTCTGCGGAAGATTTTCTTCCGGTGTCAGACTGTCGATAAATTTACCAATCATAGAGTGTTCACTTGTACCGATAAGATACAGATCTTCTCCTTCAATCTTGTACATCATAGAGTCCATCTCTGCAAAGCTCATAACTCCTGTTACAACATTGCTTCTGATCATAAATGGTGGAATGCAGTAAGTAAATCCACGATCTATCATAAAGTCTCTTGCATAAGAAATTACAGAAGAATGAATTCTTGCAATATCTCCCATGAGATAATAGAAACCATTTCCTGCTACTTTTCCTGCACTTTCAAGATCAATTCCGTTAAAGGATTCCATGATTTCTGTGTGATAAGGAATCTCATACTCCGGCACTACCGGCTCACCGAATTTTTCAATCTCTACATTTTCACTATCATCTTTTCCGATCGGCACAGAAGGATCAATGATGTTTGGAATTGTCATCATGATTTTTTTAATATTCGCTTCTACTTCTTTTTCTTCTGCTGATAAGGATTCTACTCTATCTGCATTTACCTGAACTTTTTTCTTTAATTCTTCTGCTTCTTCTTTTTTACCCTGTGCCATGCATGCACCGATTTCTTTGGAAATTTTATTTCTGTCCGCACGGAGTGCTTCTACTTCCTGTTTGATTTCTCTGTTTTTCTGATCCAGTTCTAAGACTTCGTCTACTAATGGAAGCTTCTCATCCTGAAACTTCTTCTTAATATTTTCCTTTACTACATCTGGGTTCATTCTCACAAATTTAATGTCTAACATCTTGCTTCCTCCTCATTTCCTATGTTTGTATTATCATTAATTTTGAGCTTCCGGAGTATATTCCTGGAAGATTGCCTTGTCCAGTGCCTCAGCTTCCTCCTCGGAAAGTTCTACATAGCTTTCACCTTTTACGATTTCCTTTACATATGTGTAGCAACCTTCTCTGCTGTGCATCGCATTGATGATCCATCCATTATCCCGGTTGTCAAGCATAGCAATTGCAAAACTTAGCTTTCCGCCCATTTCATTGAAAGCGTCATACTTTACGATACCAAGCTTCTGATAACTCTTCTCCATTCGACGATTAATCTCGCGAATGTCAAGGCGGTTCTGTTTTACTACCTTTAAGACGGTATCAACTTCTGCATATTTTTCTTTCATGCTTTCTTCTAAAGTCTTTCCATCTTTGCCCTTCATAAACGTGTTATAGCTGCTTTTCAATCTATTGTACTTCATTGTAACACTTACATTTAACACAAACAATACAATAATCAAAAGAAACAGAAACAGCAGGATAAATGCTGGATCTATCCCTATCGCACTCAAAATTTTACTTTCCATATTCTATTAATCATCCTTTCTAATGCTCATAATCATTTCGAACATTCGTTCGAGTTCATCATCTGAATAATATTCAATCTCTATTTTACCTTTCCCGTTACCTTTTGAAGAGATGTTAACCTTTGTTCCCATCACTTCTTTCATACGATTTTCCAAATCTGTATAAACAAATTCATTCTCAACCTTTTTTTTCATCTTAGGCTTCTTCGGATTTTTGATTTCCTTTACCAGTTTTTCCGTCTCACGCACACTTAGCTTTTCGTCAAATATTTTATTAGCAAGGTCGTATTGCTGTTCTTTATCATCGATAGCCAGAAGTGCTCTTGCATGTCCGGTAGAAATCATATCATCAACGATCATTTCCTGAACTCGTTCATCTAATTTAAGGAGCCGCATTGAATTTGTAACAGCAGTTCTGCTCTTAGATACTCTTTCAGCCACCTCATCCTGTTTCAGATTAAATTCCTCTAACAGTTTCTTAAATGCCATTGCTTCTTCAATTGGATTCAAGTTCTCACGCTGAATATTTTCGATCAATCCGATTTCAACAATTTCCTGCTCCGTATAATCTTTGATTATAACCGGAACCTCTTTCACTCCTGCCATTTTAGCAGCGCGCCATCTTCTTTCACCGGCAATTATTTCATAATAATCTTTTCTCTTTCGGACTAACAGCGGCTGAAGTACGCCAAACTGCTTAATGGAGTCTGCCAGTTCCAACAATGCATCTTCTTCGAATTTTTTTCTTGGCTGATCTCGGTTTGGCTCAACCATATTAATTTTCATCATCTGTTCTCCAGATTTCATTTCCTCTGCTCTATTTTCGGATGATGTATTTGCTGCGGCTGTCTTTTTTACTGAACTATTATCTTTGATCAGGCTATCTAATCCTTTACCTAATCCGCTCTTCTTTACCGCCATATTAATTACCTCCCGTTTTTATCACTTATTCCTCATTCTCTTTATCTATTACTTCATCAGCTAACCTTAAATAGCTCTCAGCTCCTGCCGACTTTGGATCATACTTATTAATAGGTATTCCGTAACTGGGAGCTTCAGCTAGACGAATATTTCTCGGTATAATTGTCTTATAAATCGTCTGTTCCAGATTATCCTTTACATTTTCTACTACTTGCAGCGATAAATTTGTTCTTGCATCATACATCGTGAAAACGACGCCTTCAATTGTAAGCTTTGGATTTAATCTGTCTCTTACTAATTCCACAGTATGGATCAGCTGACTTAATCCTTCCAGTGCATAATATTCACATTGAATTGGCACAAGAACAGAATCCGCGGTAGTCATTGCATTAATTGTCAACATACTTAATGATGGCGGACAATCAATAATAATAAAATCATAATTATCCTTTATTTTGTCAATCTCATTTCTAACAATGTATTCTTTTTCTTCTACATCAAGAAGTTCTATTTCTGCTCCGGATAAATCAATATTTGTAGGAATAATATCAAGATTTTCTAACACATCTTTAATCAAGACTTCTTCCATTTTTGATTCACCGATAATCAAATTGTAAATTGTGTTTTCTACACTGTCCTTATCTACACCCAAACCACTGGTCATGTTACCTTGCGGGTCCATATCAACTGCAAGAACTTTTTTTCCTTTTTCAGCAAGACATGCAGACAAGTTAATACCTGTAGTTGTTTTTCCAACTCCGCCTTTCTGATTGGCTATAGCTATAGTCCTTCCCATATTTAAATCACCTTTCTTTTTCGCTTAGAAATAGTATAACATTTTTAAAAGTATATATCCACTAAATGTTTCACGTGAAACATAAATTTCATATTTTTCATAAATGTTTCACGTGAAACATTTAATATTTGTCAGTATTTCTTCTTGAAGTGATTATATATATATAGCTTATTAAAAAAGTTATGACATTCTTTATCTTGTAATCGTTTTAATGTGATATACTTTTCAAGTTTATTTTCGTATTCCACACATTTTTTTGATTTATCTATATGAAATATATTTTATAAATGTTTCACGTGAAACATTATAAAAAACCTATTAGAAATAAAACAATATTGCATGTTTACTTCTAATAGGTTTTTATAATAGATTTTTTCTACAGTTATAATTACTTAAGTGGTTCTTTCGTCGGCATCCCGGCTTTTCGAGGATACTTTTTCTTTGTTTCTTTTATTTTATGAATTTTCACAAAGGATCTTCCTATGTCGGTCCCCGGAAGTTGAAATTTAACTACTTCTTCTACCTTTCCTCCTAGTATTGAAACCGCCTTTTCTGAACTTTTCAATTCTTCATCAATTTCTCCTGATTTATAAGGTACAAACAAACCATCTACCTTTACATAAGGAAGACAATATTCTGAAAGAGTTGCTAAATTTGCGACAGCTCTCGACACACAAATATCATACTGTTCTCTATATTCTATCTGTTTTGCATAATCTTCTGCTCTTCCATGGATTGCCTTTATATCATTGAGTTCTAATAGGTCAATCACCTCATTTAAAAACTTAATTCTTTTATTTAATGAATCAAGGAGCATTACTTTTAAATGCGGAAATGCTATTTTTAGTGGAATTCCGGGAAACCCTGCTCCGGTTCCCACATCAATCAATGTTTCAATTTTTTCCATCTGAATAGCATTTACAATTGTTAAACTGTCAAGAAAATGCTTTTCAACTACTTCCTCATATTCTGTGATTGCAGTTAAGTTCATTACCTTATTCCACTCAACAAGAATATTGTAATACTGTTCAAATTGCTGTATCTGCTTATCATTTAAGACAATCGACAGTTCTTTTACTTTTTCTGTTAACACATTATTCATGGTTATTCTCCCGTGTCTCTTCTCTATTTTTATATCCACTGCTTAAATATACGAGCAGTACAGATATATCTGCCGGAGATACTCCTGATATTCTGGAAGCTTGACCGATAGAAGACGGTCTGTATTCTTTTAATTTCTGTACAGCTTCTAATCTTAAGCTCTTAACATCGTCATAATGAATATCATCCGGAATTTTTTTCTTTTCAAGTTTTTTAAATTGTTCTACTTGTTTTTCCTGTCTTGATATATAGCCTTCGTATTTGATAGCTATATTGACCTGTTCAGCCACCTCTTCTTTTAATGTCTCCGGAAAGTCAGGTCTGTCATTATCCAGAGGTTCTACAATGTCGTAGGATAGTTCAGGTCTTCGAATCAATTCTGTAAGTGTAATTCCTGATGTAAGCGGTGTACTTTCATGCTCTTCCAATAAACTTTGCACTTTTTCGTTCGCTCCGACATGTACATGCTTCAGTCTTTCTATCTCACCGGCAATCAAGCGTTTCTTTTCCAATAGTCTCTCATATCGTTCTTTAGAAATCAGTCCTACCTCGTATCCTTTCTCCGTCAGTCTCTGATCTGCATTATCTTGTCTTAGAAGTAAGCGATACTCTGCTCTTGATGTCATCATTCGATATGGCTCATGGCTTTCTTTTGTCACAATATCATCAATCAGTACACCAATATAAGCTTCCGAACGATCAAGCGTAAATGCTTCTTTTCCCTGAAGCATTCTTGCAGCATTAATCCCTGCAATAATTCCCTGCGCTGCTGCTTCTTCGTAACCGGAACTTCCATTAAACTGACCTGCGCTGAAAAGCCCATGTATATCTTTGAATTCCAGAGATGGTTTTAATTGTCTTCCATCAATACAATCATATTCGATTGCATAAGCATTACGAACAATTTTTACATTTTCAAGCCCGGGTACCGTCCGGTACATGGCATACTGCACGTCTTCCGGAAGAGAACTGGACATTCCGCCAATATACATTTCATTTGTTTCAAGCCCTTCCGGCTCAATAAACACTTGATGTCTGCTCTTGTCGGCAAATTTCACCACTTTATCTTCTATCGATGGACAATATCTTGGACCTGTTCCCTCAATCATACCGGAAAATAAAGGAGAACGATCCAGATTATTTCTTATGATTTCATGTGTTTTTTCATTTGTATAAGTAAGCCAACAGGATACTTGATCAATCTGCACATCTTCTGGATTTGTCGTAAATGAAAATGGTACTACTCTCTCATCACCAAACTGTTCTTCCATTTTAGAAAAATCGACAGAATTACGATCGATTCTTGCCGGAGTTCCCGTCTTGAATCGATACATCTTTATTCCAAGCTCTTTCAGACAATCTGTAAGATGGTTGGCAGCCTGTAATCCATTTGGACCCGTATTCATGCTTACGTCACCATAAATACACTTTGACTTTAGATAAGTACCAGTGCAAAGTATTACCGCGTTACATCGATAAATCATACCGGAATACACTTGCACGCCTGTTACTTTATTTTCTTCCGTCAAAATATTCGTAATCTCTGTCTGTTTGATTTCTATATTAGGTTCTGCCTCTAATACTTGTCTCATCGTGCGGCTATATCTGTTTTTATCTGCCTGTGCGCGAAGCGAATGAACCGCGGGACCTTTGGATTTATTTAACATTTTCGATTGGATAAATGTCTGATCAATAACCTTCCCCATCTCGCCGCCGAGAGCATCAATTTCTTTTACAAGATGCCCCTTCGAACTTCCACCGATATTCGGATTACACGGCATCAAAGCTATACTGTCAATACTGACAGTAAATACTAATGTCTTAAATCCCAGCCTTGCGCAGGCAAGAGCCGCTTCACATCCGGCGTGACCTGCCCCGATAACTGCTACATCATAATGATCTTTATTTTCCCATACAGAATTTGCTGAATATTTCATTGACTAAATCTTCTCCTATTGTTTCTCCGGTAATACTTCCAAGTGCTTCATAAGCATCTAATAAATCGATAGAATAAAAATCTTCCGGCATTCCGGCATCTATACTGTCATTTACCCTTGACAGAGCATGATATGCATCCTGAAGCGCTGTTTTGTGACGAATATTTGTTATATAGATTTCATCATTAAATGAAAGATTTCCTGCAAAAAACATATCTTTTAACACTGTTTCAAATTCATCGATTCCATGATTTTTCTTTGCAGATACTTCTATTATAGGTATTTCTTGAATTTCTTCTTTTTCTTTGTTTGCAGGATTTGATTCATTATATAAGGTTTGAATCATGTTTTTCGATACTATCATATCTAAATCTGATTTATTTAGCAATACAATTGCCTGTTTTCCACGTATGATCTTGAGAATTTCATAATCATTATCATCCAGAGGGGATGAAGCGTCCACAACAAACAAAATAAGATCTGCTTTTTCTGCGTATTCCTTTGCTCTGTCGACACCAATCTGTTCTACGATATCTTCTGTTTCGCGAATTCCTGCAGTATCCATAATATTAAGTGAAATTCCCTGAAGATTAATATGTTCCTCTAACACGTCTCTTGTAGTTCCTGCAATATCTGTCACAATTGCACGATCTTCTCCGATCAGCACATTAAGAAGTGATGACTTTCCTGCATTTGGCTTTCCGACAATTACCGTTTTGATTCCTTCTTTTATAATACGTCCGTCATTACATGTTGATAGTAGATGAGAAATTTCTTCTAAAAGTTCGTTAACTGTAACCTGTAATTCTTCTCCGTATCCATCCACACTTATATGTTCCGGATCATCCAATGCAGTCTCTATGAACGCAGTATGGTAAATTATTTTATTTCTAATTTCACTGATTTTTGTCTTTATATTTCCATTAAGTTGACTGATAGAACTTTTTAATGCATATTCATTTTGAGAAGTAATAATATCTCCGACAGCTTCTGCCTGGGATAAATCTAATCTTCCGTTCAAAAATGCACGTTTTGTAAATTCTCCCGGCTCTGCAGGTCTTGCCCCGTATTTGATCAAAGTCTCTAAAATTCTTTTCACCACATAGACGCCGCCATGACAATTTATTTCCACAGTATCTTCTCCGGTATAACTGTGCGGACCTTTCATAAGCATTACAAGGACCTCATCGACCATTTCATTTTCATCATATATATAACCATAATGGATGGTATGTGATGGCTGATCACTTAGTTTTTTTTCTTTTTTCCCGCGATATATTTTATCTGCGATTTCAAATGAACCTTCTCCACTCATTCTTACAATTCCTATCCCTGAATTGCTCATTGCAGTAGATATAGCGGCTATTACTTTATTATATTGATTATTCATACTGTTCCACCTTACATCATAAAATGCTTCTATTAATTATACAAAAAATAGGGGTCTGTATCCAGCCCCTATTTTATATTCCTCTATCTTCTTACCAATGTAACGACAACTCTTCTGTAAGGTTCTTCTCCTTCACTGTGAGTAGATACTGCCGGATCTGCCTGAAGAGCAGAATGGATAATTCTTCTCTCATATGGATTCATTGGCTCAAGTGATACAGCTCTTCTTGTTCTTTTTACTTTACTTGCGATATTCTTAGCAAGGTTTTCAAGAGTTTCTTTTCTTCTTCTTCTGTAATCCTCTGTGTCGAGTTTTACTCTTACATATCCTTCCTGCATCTTGTTTGCAACTCTGTTTGTAAGATACTGAAGAGAATCTAATGTCTGTCCACGTTTTCCGATGAGAATTCCCATATTGCTTCCTTCCACATCAATACTAAGAGCACCTTCTTCATCGATCTTAGAAGTAACCTTGGCATCTTTCATACCCATTGCATTTAATACATCAGATACGAATTTTACACATGCTGCAACAGTTTCATCATTAACCTTTGCAAGCTCTGATTCTTTTTTCTGCTCCGGTTCTTTTACTTCAGCTTTTTCTTCTTTAATTTCTTCTGCTTTTTCCTTTTTGAACTCTTTTTTGTGTTCTTTCTTTGATTCTTTATGCTCTTTTACGATTTCTTTCTTCGGCTCTTCTTTTACTTCTTCAACAACAGGCTCTTCCTTTGGTTCTTCTTTTTTTCTTGCCTTGATAACTGCCTGTTTCATACCGATTCCGAGGAATCCGGCGCTTCCTTTTTCGATTACTTCATAATCTAATTTATCACTTGTTACTCCGAGCTGGATCAATGCTTCTGTAATGGCATCATCCACTGTTTTTGCCGATACGGTAATGTATTCCATCATTACGCCCCCTAATTATTCTCATTAAAATGTTTTACCATATTTGCTTTTGAAGCGAGACTTCCAGGTTTTGCATGTTCTGCATTTTTTCTGGCATTTTCAAGCTTTTCATCTCTTTCTTTCTGGCTCATAGCTGATACCTGACGATTTGCAGAATCTTTTAAGCTTCTTGCGTTCATCTGAGCCATTTCATTAATACGCTCAGCTTTTTCACTTCTCTTTTTAGCCTTTTTCTCTGCTTTGTCCTTATTTTTCTCAATCAAATCTTCCACAGATATTTGTTTCAGATGTTTATTAATAAGAACCTGCTGCAAACTTCTGACTAACGCACTGAAAATCCAGTAAAGACCGATACCTGTAGGAAGTGTAGCAACGAAGAACACAGACATTAACGGCATTGTCATGTTCATTGTCTTCATTGTTCCTGCCATAGGATTATTTTCGTCCATCTGAGTACCTGATACAGCCTGAGACAGTTTAATGTTCAGGAACTGTGTTGCTCCGGAAATTACCGGAAGTGCAATTGCTGTAATAATGATCACAGCTGCCGGAACTTCGAAAGAACCACTGTCTTTGATCATCTGAATTGGTGCAATTGTAAGATCCGGGATTGTGAGGAATGTATTCACATCCGAAGATGCTTTAGAAATTGCCGGTACATATCTCTCGATATCGTAAATGACCGGATACAGTGCAAACAACAACGGCATCTGGATCAACATTGGAAGACATCCCCCCATCATAGATGTTCCATATTTATCATATACCTGCTGGATTTCTTCCTGCTGCTTCATCATAGAAGCCTGGTCTCTTTTATTTCTGTATTTTTTCTGGATTTTCTGTACTTCCGGGTTAATTACAGCCATCATTCTGCTTGATTTCTGCTGATTAATTGTCATAGGAAGCATAAGAGTATACACGAAAATTGTGTATAAAATAATAGATAATCCTACAAGTCCAGTATCTGTAGATAACATATTATCTAATATTGTATAGATAAAGTTCATCACTTTACCAAGTAACCAGCAAATCTGTCCTACGATTGGCCAATTTGCTGCGCTTGCCACCGTTACGATCATGACTTTTCCTCCAATTGTAATGATATTTCTTTTTTATGGAACAGGATCGTATCCCCCTTTGGAAAATGGATTACATCTTAGAATTCTCCATAACGCCATAAATCCCCCCTTAAAGGCTCCGTACTTTTCAATTGCTTCCATAGCATACTGAGAGCAGGTGGGATAGAATTTACAAGTGGGTGATCCCTTGAGGCCCGATATATATTTTCGATAGAATCTGATAAATCTTAACAGAATCCTTTTCATACTTCGTTACCTCATTCTATTATTTCATGAAGACTTCCAAGGTGGAGGAGCGCACTTTCTATATCATGGTAACTTTTGCCTTTTGCGCTGTTTCTTGCAATTACTACTATATCTAATCCACGCTTGAAATGTTCTTCTTGTAGTCGATAACTTTCTCTTATCAATCTTGTCAATCTGTGACGTACGATACTATTACCTACTTTTTTGCTTACCGATATTCCTAATCGATTCTGATCCGTATTATTTTCTCTTATATACATGACCAGATACTTGTTAGCATAAGATTTTCCTTCTTTATAAATGATTTGAAAATCTTTATTTTTCATCCTTAATTCTCCTAATTTTTAGAGAAGAAAAGGCCACATATATGCGGCCTACGCTGATAATTTCTTTCTTCCTTTTGCTCTTCTTGCAGCAAGTACTTTTCTTCCACCTGCTGTGCTCATTCTTGATCTAAAACCATGAACTTTTGCTCTTTGTCTCTTTTTTGGCTGGAATGTCATCTTCATTGATATCCACCTCCTTATATTTTGCAAGGGTTATACCCTTATTTTTCTAAAAGACATCATTTTTGATTATATGCAAAAAATATTCGTCCGTCAAGCAAAACCTACGATTTTATCAATAATTTTCACATTTTACCACAAAATAATTTTCCACAAAATGTGGAAAATTACAAAAATTAACGTGGATAACATGTGGAAATAAAATTATTTTCTATATTTTTCTCTAGAAACAAGCATATTTTTAGTTGTGATAAAGTTATCCACATTGATTAAACATTGCTTAAATTTACAATTTGATGTAAAATAGAAAAGAGTATATATAGGATTAGGAGCTTATGAAAATGAACATTGTAGAGGAAAAATGGCCTGAAATTATCGAACACCTACGAGTAGAACATGAATTATCCAATGTATCATTTACTACATGGATACAGCCATTAAAAGTATATGAAGTGATACAGAATACTGTATTTATATTAGTAAATATGAATGCAAGCGTAGAATATATCGAGAAAAAGTATCTTCTTCCATTGAAAGTATGTATCGCAGAAATTACCGGCACAGAATTCGAAGTAGTATTTATTTCAGAGGATGATGAAAAATTAAATGAAATTCAGAATATGTCAATCGAAGCAAGTCAAAAGAAACGGACGAAATCTGCAGCTGAAAAGGCGGGATTGAATCCAAAATATACTTTTGACACTTTTGTTGTTGGCGGAAATAATAAGTTTGCTCATGCCGCATCACTGGCAGTTGCAGAATCACCGGGACAGGCTTACAATCCTCTGTTCTTATATGGTGGAGTAGGACTTGGTAAGACACACTTGATGCATTCTATTGCACATTTTACATTACAGAATAATCCGAAGAAAAAAGTTCTCTATGTAACAAGTGAAACATTTACAAATGAATTGATTGAGTCATTAAAAAATGGTAAGACAAGCGGTAATGAATCTGCCATGTCAAAATTCCGGGATAAATATAGAAATAATGATGTACTTCTTATTGATGATATTCAGTTTATTATAGGTAAAGAAAGTACACAGGAAGAATTCTTCCACACCTTTAATCATCTTCATACTTTAGGAAAACAGATCATTATTTCCAGTGATAAACCACCAAAGGACATTGAGACATTAGAAGCAAGACTTCGCACAAGATTCGAATGGGGTCTGATTGCTGATATTTCTTCTCCTGATTATGAGACAAGAATGGCAATCTTAAAAAAGAAGATTGAACTTGATCATCTGGAAAAATATAATATTCCGGACGAAGTGCTTCAATATATTGCTACTAATATAAAGACAAATATTCGAGAGCTTGAAAGTTCTTTAAATAAATTGATCGCTCTCTATAAATTAAATAATAATGAAGGAACGATTGATATTGCACTTGCAGCTGAGGCTCTGAAAGATCTTATTTCCTCTAAAAATAACAGAGAGGTAACACCGGAGCTGATTCTTGATATTGTTGCAGACCATTATAATATTACAGTTGCCGATTTAAAGAGTAATAAACGAAATGCCGATATAGCCAATCCAAGACAGGTAGCTATGTATCTTATGAGAAATATGATTGAAAAAGAGAATTCTCTTAAAACAATCGGCATTATCCTTGGAGGCAAAGATCATTCCACTGTAAAATACGGTATTGAGAAAATAGAGTCCGAAATGAAGAAAGACGAGACTCTTGCCAATACAATCAATATTATAAAGAAAAAAATCAATCCGGCATAATGTGAATAACTTGTGGGATAATATGTGGATAAATTTGGGATAAGCTGTTGATAACTGAATTCGATTCTTTTCGACTTTTGGACAATCCAAAGTTTTCCCAACATCATCCACAGTGATTTTTTTTAGATTCCACATGCTTTTCAAAGTCGCAAACCGTGATAAATAAAGGGCTTGAACGGGTTTTCCTCTTTTCCACAGCCCCTAATAAGAAGAAGACGGAAATTATTTATATATAATATACATAGCCTTGGCCTGAAAGGAGTTTTACACAATGAAAATCGTATGTAAGAAAAGTAATCTTGTAAAGGGAGTCAGCATTGTATCTAAAGCAGTTCCATCTAAGACAACAATGCCTATTCTTGAATGTATTCTTATTGATGCTACAACAGATATTATCCGTTTGACAGCAAACGATATGGAACTTGGTATTCAGACAGATATTGAAGGAGAGATTCTTGAAAGAGGTATGATCGCAATCGATGCGAAGATATTCTCAGAAATCGTAAGAAAGCTTCCTGACAATGATGTTATAATTGAAACAAATGAAAATCTGCAGACAACGATTGTATGTGAGAAAGCAAAATTCGATATTTCCGGAAAACCGGGAGAAGAATTTTCTTATCTCCCAGTGATCGAGAAAGAAGATTCCATTGAAATTTCTCAGTTTGCATTGAAAGAAGTTATCAGACAGACTATTTTCTCTATTGCTGATACAGAAAGCAATAAATTAATGACCGGTGAGTTATTTGAAATCAAAGATAATATGTTAAGAGTTGTTTCTCTTGACGGACACCGTATTTCAATCCGTAAGATTGAATTAAAAGATCAGGTAAATGATAAAAAATTAGTCGTTCCTGGTAAGACATTGATTGAAGTAAGTAAGATTTTATCCGGTGAATTGGAAAGTCAGGTTTATATATCTTATACAAATAATCATATTGTATTTGAATTTGACAATACCATTGTCGTATCAAGACTGATCGAAGGAGAATATTTCAAGATTGATCAGATGCTGTCCAGCGATTATGACACAAAAGTGAAAATTAACAAAAAAGAATTGTTAAGCTGTATTGATCGTGCAACACTTCTTGTGAAGGAAGGAGATAAAAAACCAATTATCATCAACATTGGTGATGAAGTGATGGAGTTAAAGATTAAATCACAGATTGGTTCTATGAACGAAGAAATTGTGATCAACAAAGAAGGAAAAGATCTGCTGATTGGATTTAATCCTAAGTTTTTGATCGATGCACTTCGTGTGATTGATGAAGAAGAGGTAACTTTGTATCTTATGAATGCAAAAGCACCGTGCTTTATCAAAGATGATAAGGAAAGCTATATTTATCTCATTCTTCCGGTTAATTTTAATGCTGCAATTTAAGGAGAAAATCATTTATGGAGATCATCAAATTAAGAGAAGAATTTATTAAACTTGGACAGGCTTTAAAAGCGGCAGGACTTGTAGAGTCAGGTGTGGAAGCAAAAGAAGTCATTCAGGAAGGGCTTGTCATGGTCAACGGAGAAGTTGACACACGCCGCGGAAGAAAATTATATGCTGGCGATCAGGTAGTATTTGATGGAGAAGAGATAAAAATTGAAGATTGAATCTTTGAAATTAAAGAATTTTAGGAATTACGAATTATTGTCTCTTGGGTTTGACAAATCTACAAATATTTTCTATGGTGATAATGCTCAGGGAAAGACAAATATTTTAGAAGCTGTGTATCTGTCTGGTACAACGAAGTCTCACCGGGGAACGAAAGATAAAGATATGATTCAGTTTGGAGCAAATGAATCTCATATTGAAACAATCGTTGAAAAAAACGGTATCAAGTATCAGATTGATATGCATCTTAAAAAGAACAGTCCCAAGGGAATTGCAATCAACAAGATTCCTATTCGGAAAGCCAGTGAGTTATTTGGTATTATAAATATTGTCTTTTTCTCTCCGGAGGATCTTAACATTATCAAAAATGGTCCCGGAGAGAGAAGAAGGTTCATAGATCTTGAGCTGTCACAGCTTGATAAAGTATATTTGAATAACTTGTCTAACTATAATCGTATTGTAAATCAAAGAAATCACTTGTTAAAAGAAATTGATTATAATAAAGGCGCTTTAGAAACTCTGGATATCTGGGATATGCAGTTGCTTCAGTATGGAAATAAGATTATAGAGCGCAGACAAAAGTTTATAGAAGAAATAAATAAAATAATTTCTAATATACATAAAAAGTTAACTGGAAACAGAGAAGATATAAAAATCGTCTATGAACCAAGCAATGGAGCATTATCATTTGAACAGGCCTTGTTGAAAAATAAAGAAAAGGATCTGAGGATTAAGAGTACATCTGTAGGTCCTCACAGAGATGATATTGCTTTTCTTGTCAGTGATATAGATATCAGAAAATATGGATCGCAGGGACAGCAGCGTACAGCAGCTCTGTCTTTGAAATTATCTGAAATAGAGCTTGTGAAACAATCGATTCACGACACACCTGTTTTATTGCTTGACGATGTGTTGTCTGAACTTGATAAACACAGGCAAAACTATCTATTAGATAGTATACATGATATACAGACACTCATTACCTGTACAGGTGTGGACGAGTTTGTAAATCATCGTTTTTCTATAAATAAAGTGTTCCATGTCCAGAGTGGGCAGGTAACGAAAGAAAATTAGGAGGATTAGAATGAGTACAGAAAAAGTACAGCACGAGTATGGTGCAGACGAAATCCAAATACTGGAAGGGCTTGAAGCTGTTAGAAAGCGCCCGGGTATGTATATAGGTAGTACGTCCTCACGCGGACTTCACCATCTGGTATATGAGATTGTGGATAATGCGGTGGATGAAGCACTGGCAGGATTCTGTGATACAATCTTCGTAAGTATTAATAAAGACAATTCCATTACGGTTATAGATAATGGACGTGGAATACCGGTAGGTATCAATCATAAAGCAGGTCTTCCGGCAGTTGAAGTTGTATTTACCATTCTTCATGCCGGCGGAAAATTTGGCGGCGGGGGCTATAAGGTGTCCGGTGGTCTTCATGGAGTTGGAGCATCGGTAGTAAATGCTCTTTCCAACTGGCTGGAGGTTGAAATCTATAATGAGGGAAAAATATACAGACAGCGTTATGAGCGTGGAAAAACAATTTACAAATTAAAAGTTGTCGGAGAATGTGATCCTGAGAAGACAGGAACAAAAGTAACATTCTTGCCGGATGATACAATTTTTGAAGAAACTGTTTTTGAGTATGATATTTTAAAACAGCGCTTTAGAGAAATGGCATTTTTGACAGCAGGATTAAAGATTGTTCTTCGAGACGAAAGAGAAGAAGAAGCTGTAGAAAAGACATTCCACTATGAAGGCGGTATCAAAGAGTTTGTAGCATATTTAAATAAAAGCAAAACTCCGCTGTATGAAGATATTATCTACTGTGAAGGTAATGTAAATAACGTGGCAGTAGAAGTAGCGATGCAGCACAATGATTCTTACAGTGATAATACGTATGGATTTGTAAATAATATTACAACTCCGGAAGGCGGAACTCATATTGTAGGATTTCGTAATGCGCTTACAAAGACATTTAATGATTACGCAAGAAAGAATAAACTATTAAAAGACAGTGAGCCGAATCTATCAGGTGAAGATATCAGAGAAGGTCTTACTGCGATTATCAGTGTAAAAATTGAAGATCCTCAGTTTGAAGGCCAGACAAAACAAAAGCTTGGAAACAGTGAAGCAAGAGGAGCGGTTGACAATGTTGTAAGTAAGCAGCTTGAGATTTATCTGGAACAGAATCCGACTATTGCTAAAATGACAGTAGAAAAATCTGTGATGGCTCAGCGTGCAAGAGAAGCCGCGAGAAAGGCAAGAGATCTTACAAGAAGAAAATCTGCTCTTGAGGGCATGTCTCTTCCCGGTAAACTTGCAGATTGTTCTGACAAAGATCCGAAAAACTGTGAAATCTATATCGTAGAGGGAGACTCTGCCGGAGGTTCTGCAAAGACAGCAAGAGACAGAGCCACACAGGCAATTCTTCCACTTCGTGGTAAAATCTTAAATGTAGAAAAAGCAAGGCTTGATAAGATTTACAGCAATGCAGAGATCAAAGCAATGATCACGGCATTTGGAACGGGAATCCATGATGATTTTGACATCTCCAAACTTCGCTATCATAAGATTATCATTATGACAGATGCGGATGTGGACGGTGCTCATATCAGTACGCTTCTTCTTACATTTTTATATCGTTTTATGCCGGATCTTATTAAAGAAGGATATGTTTATCTGGCACAGCCGCCTCTGTACAAGCTGGAAAAGAACAAAAAAGTATGGTATGCATACAGTGATGAAGAACTGGACAGTATTTTGCAGGAAGTCGGACGTGACGGAAATAACAAGATTCAGCGTTATAAAGGTCTTGGAGAGATGGATGCAGAACAGCTCTGGGAGACAACAATGGACCCGGAACACAGAATTTTATTAAGAGTTACGATGGATGAAGAGACAACAAGTGAATTAGATCTTACATTTACGACCTTAATGGGAGATAAAGTAGAGCCAAGACGAGAATTCATTGAAGAAAATGCAAAATATGTAAAGAACTTAGACGTATAGGAGGTAAAACATAATGGAAGATAATATTTTCGATAAAGTCCACGAAGTGGATCTGAAAAAAACGATGGAAACCTCCTACATTGATTATGCGATGAGTGTTATTGCTTCTCGTGCACTTCCGGATGTAAGAGATGGATTAAAACCGGTTCAGAGAAGAATCCTTTATTCCATGATTGAATTAAATAATGGACCGGATAAGCCGCACAGAAAATGCGCCCGTATTGTCGGTGATACAATGGGTAAATATCATCCTCACGGTGACAGTTCAATCTATGGCGCATTGGTAAATATGGCTCAGGAGTGGTCTACCAGATACCCGCTTGTAGACGGTCATGGAAACTTTGGTTCTGTGGATGGTGACGGCGCTGCCGCCATGCGTTATACAGAGGCAAGATTAAGTAAGATTTCTATGGAATTAACTGCAGATATCAACAAAAATACAGTTGATTTTGCACCTAACTTTGATGAGACTGAAAAAGAGCCGGTTGTACTTCCGGCGAGATTTCCGAATCTTCTCGTAAATGGAACTTCCGGTATCGCTGTTGGTATGGCAACGAATATACCGCCTCACAATTTGAAGGAAATTATCAATGCAGTTGTCAAGATTATTGATGATCAGATTGCAGATAAAGAAGAGACAACGATAGAAGAGATATTAGAAATCGTAAAAGGTCCTGATTTTCCAACAGGTGGCACAATTCTCGGAACAAGAGGAATTGAGGAAGCTTATCGCACAGGAAGAGGAAAAATCCGTGTTCGTGCAGTGACAAATATTGAGACAATGCCTAACGGAAAGAGCAGAATCATTGTTACTGAACTTCCTTATATGGTAAATAAAGCCCGTCTGATCGAGAAAATTGCTGAGATGGTAAGAGATAAACGAATTGATGGAATCACAGATCTAAGTGATCAGTCAAGCCGTGAAGGAATGAGAGTTGTTATTGAACTTCGAAGAGATGTCAATGCAAATGTAATCCTGAATCAGTTATTTAAACATACACAGCTTCAGGATACATTCGGTGTTATTATGTTAGCGCTTGTAAATAATGAGCCTAAAGTTATGAATCTTCTTGAGATGTTGCATCATTACTTGAAGCATCAGGAAGAAGTTGTGACACGCCGTACCCAGTATGAATTAAATAAAGCAGAAGAGCGTGCTCATATTTTAGAAGGATTATTAATTGCTCTTGATAACATTGACGAAGTAATTAAGATTATAAGAGGATCTCAGACTGTTCAGATAGCAAAAGCAGAATTAATCGAAAGATTTGGATTATCTGAAGTGCAGGCACAGGCAATTGTGGATATGCGTCTGCGTGCTCTTACCGGTCTGGAAAGAGAAAAGCTGGAAGCAGAATATAAAGAACTGATGGAGCAGATCAGCAGATTGAAAGCTATTCTTGCAGACAGAAAATTACTTCTTGAAGTGATCAGAGAAGAAATTATTGTGATTCGCGATAAATACGGAGATGAGAGAAGAACCTCTATCGGATTTGATGAATTTGATATTTCTATGGAAGATCTGATCCCGAAGGAGGAGGTTGTAATTACAATGACGAAGCTTGGTTATATCAAGCGTATGTCAAATGATACTTTCAAGGCGCAGAATCGTGGAGGTAAAGGAATCAAAGGTATGCAGACTCTGGAAGAAGACTATGTAGAAGAGTTGTTTATGACTCACAGCCATCACTATATTATGTTCTTTACAAATACAGGACGTGTATATAGATTAAAGGGCTATGAGATTCCGGAGGCAAGTCGTACTTCCAGGGGAACAGCGATTATCAATCTTCTCCAATTAATGCCTGGTGAGAAAATCAGCGCCGTAATTCCGATTGATGAATATCGAGATGGAGAATATCTCTTCATGGCAACCAAGAAAGGTCTTGTAAAGAAAACTCCGATCAAGGAGTATGCAAATGTAAGAAAAACAGGACTGGCAGCTATCACACTTCGGGAAGAAGACGAATTGATCGAGGTAAAATATACAAATAATGAACAGGATATCCTTATGGTGACAAAATACGGTCAGTGTATCCGGTTTAGCGAAAAAGATGTACGTTCTACAGGAAGAACTTCTATGGGAGTGCGTGGAATGAATCTCTCTGATCGGGACGAAGTAATCGGAATGCAGCTTGACTCACAGGGATGTGAACTTCTCATCGTATCTGAGAAGGGTATGGGAAAACGTACGGATATGGTTGAATTTACTCGACAGAACCGTGGCGGTAAAGGTGTGAAATGTTATAAGATCACTGAGAAGACAGGTAATGTTGTAGGTGTTAAAGCAGTCAATGAAGATGATGAGATTATGATCATCAATACAGAGGGAATTATCATTCGTATGAAATGTGAAGGAATCTCTGTTCTTGGAAGAATTACTTCCGGTGTGAAACTGATTAATTTAAAAGAAGGCGATATTGTAGCCAGCATCGCAAAAGTAAGAAAAGGCGATGAAGAGGAAGACCAAAATGAAACTGATTAAGAATGGAGAGGTCTATGCGCCGGAATATCTTGGAAAAAAAGATTTATTGATCTGTAATGAAAAGATTGAACGTATAGCAGATCAAATCACAGAAATACCGGAGTATTGTGAAGTGATTGATGCTCAGGGAAAATATGTGATACCGGGGCTGATTGATCAGCATGTGCATGTAACGGGGGGAGGCGGTGAAGGAAGCTTCCATACCCGGACTCCGGAGCTGCAGTTATCCGAGATGATTGAAGGAGGAATTACAACTGTTGTAGGACTTCTTGGAACAGATGGAATTACCAGAAGTATAGAAAATTTATACGCAAAAGTAATGGCACTGAATGAAGAAGGTGTCAGCGCATATATGATGACGGGAGCTTATGGATATCCTGGTCCGACGATTACCGGAGAAGCAGACAGAGATATTGTATTTATTGAAAAGGTTCTCGGAGTTAAATTAGCAATTTCAGATCACAGAGCTCCAAACGTTACACTAGATGAATTAATTAGGTTAGCTAGTAAAACAAGAGTTGCTGGTATGTTAAGTGGAAAACCGGGAATGGTTGTACTTCATATGGGAGATTCAGAATCAGGATTGGAACCTGTATTAGAAGCACTAAAGAAAACCGCAATTCCGGAAGGAATCTTCCGTCCTACTCATGTAAACCGCAATCCAGTTCTTCTCAAACAATCATACAGATTTCTCGAAATGGGAGGTTATATTGATCTGACTTGTGGAATGACAGGTGAAGACAGACCGGCAGACTGCGTGAAAGAATGTATAAAGAGAGGACTTCCGACGGAACATATTACAATTAGTTCTGACGGACATGGAAGCTGGTCAAATTACGCAGAAGATGGAACACTTTTAGAAATAGGTGTTTCAGGTGTAAGAAGCCTTTTGAAAGAAATACAATATATGGTAAAGCAAAATCAAATGAGTTTGGAAAAGGCGCTTCCATATGTGACATCCAATGTAGCTGATGCGATTGGGCTTAACAAGAAAAAAGGAAAACTTATAAAGCAAGCGGATGCAGATATTCTCATCTTGGACAAGAATATGGAGTTAAGTTCGGTAATAGCTCGTGGACAGATTATGATGCAATGTGGAAAAATTTTAAAAAAAGGAACTTATGAGTAGAAATAAGTAAAAGATATGTTAAAGAAAAAGAGTGTGTCGCTCAATTATCTAAAGAGATAATTTGGTGACACACTCTTTTGTGTATAAATCACGTTATGAATTTTTATCTCTATAATCTTCAAATACTGCTACAACTTTTTTCATTTCCTCTTCTGAAAAACGCTGATCACAGCAGATAGACATAATGTGGCTATAAACATATTCTGCTCCCGGGTAACCGGTAATGTCGATAAATGGAGGTACCGGCCAGTAAATTTTAGGAGGTATTTCATTGGCTGCAAGATGTTCCATAAGAGCACTACGATTATCTACAAGAAATGGAAAGAACATCGGGCATACATCATCCGGAAGCTCTGTGAATACAGGTCTTACTTCTGGGTTCTTTGGAAGATGCTTCAGAAGGTAAGCGAAGTTTTTACGTCGTTTTTCAATGGCATTGTCAATAGGATAATGAAGAATCGTTTCCAGTGATTTAGGATCTCCTTCTTGAATATCATAAATTTTGCGGAGTTCCCATTCTGCATTCCAGAACGCATCCAGACTTTTTTTATTGAGTTCTTCAACATTCGTATGCTCATATTCATGACGAGTGGATAGTGCATAATCACGTACGCTAAGATGGTGTTCATCGGCAGGAAGAGGGGGAACGTGAAAAGTGCCGCCGCATTTGAAAGCAAGACCTCCGGAAATTACTCCCATCCATTTACGAAGACTTACTGCAACATAATCAACATCAGAAAAGCATCCGGATGGTGAAAGCGCAGTGTGCGTAGTATCCTGCATGACAGTTACACCGTGACATCTACATTTTCTGACAAACTCAGGATCAAAAGTAGAAAATCCATAATAACCGGTAATGAGAAGAAAACTGATTTTATCGATCAAAGTTTCATCAAATTGCGGTACAAGATGTTCATCTACATCATAATAGTAGAGTTCATAGTTTGCTTTGACGAAACAACCAGTTACTGTTTCACAGGTGTAAGATGGCAGATAGGCTACCCGCTTCTGATCGGCCAGCATAGAATCTTGCAGACAGTAATAAATGGCGCAGCGTCCGGACATTAAGTGTTTCATGTCTGTGGCAGATGGACACATTCTGAGTGCATAATTTGTCTCTGTTTCCATTGATTCTTCGTATGGAAAAAATCCTCCAATTTCCATAAGTTGTACCTCCTTGTATATTTTTTATGAAGAAAGTGTATCTATAAAATCCTGTCTTTTTGCCGGTGGCATAAGATCAACAGCAAGATAGGAAGAAATCAGATTAATCATTGCAATCGGGAGAGTTAATGTATTATAGAAAATTTTAGTTTCTGTATGGCAGATCAATATATAATGACTGAAATTTGCTGCAGGGGAAGCGTGGCTGTCTGTAATAGTAAGTATAGAAGCACCGCTTTCTTTTGCTTTTTTTGCAATACTCTCCAATGGAAAATAATATTTTGGAAAAGAAAAGAAAATTACCATGTCCTCCTTGTTCAATGTTTCCAGCTGCTTCTGTGTATCGGCAATATCTTCAAGATCTACAAGGGATACATTCAAAAATAAAAGCTTCATTCGAAATGCAAGAAATTCACCGGGGATTTTGGAAATATCGTGAGCAAATATAAGAATTCGCTTTTTTTCTTTTATTGTTTTACATATGTTTGCAATATCATTTGGATTAAGACTTGAAAAAAAATCGGAAGCTGCTTTTGTCTCCATATTACAAATATTCAAAAGCAGAGCTTCTTTTTCTGATTCACTTTGGCAGGTATCTGCCGGAATTACATAGTCGGGCGCTGAAACTTTTTGAATCATTTGCTGTGTGTAATCACGAAATTCATCTTTTAATTCAAGAAAGTTATTACAACCTACTTTCTGGCAAAATCTCAGTAGAGTCAGTTCCGATGAAGAAGTATTATGGCTTAACTGTGCGAGTGTTATGTAGCAGATATCACCGGGATTTGTTGTCATGTAATCAGCGATATTTTTTTGTTTTCTTGTAAACTGTGGATACAGTTCTTTAATTCGATCTAATATATTCATAGAAGCTCCTTTGAATAATGGAAAATTTATCTTACAAATTATAAAGTAAATACTTTACTTTTTATATTATATCATGTATAGTTTGGAATATAAAGTAAAGTATGCACTTTATTTACAAAAATTTGTACTGAGGACATAAATGTATTAAAGTGACAGAAAATTTCTTAAAAGGAGGAATGAGATACCTATGAAAAAATTATTTGAAAAACATTTTGAAGGAACGTGGACAGTTATATTTTTAATCTGTTTCTTTTTCATTATGATTCCTTTTCCTTTTTTCTACAGTGAGACATACATCCCATCTTTGGGAGGTGTTCCATCTTATGTATATGGGTGGTTGATTAATGCAGCAGTTGTATTTGGTTTAATTGGTGTATATTACAAAATGTGTATGAAGAGAAAAGAATATCATGTATATGATGAAGAAAATACGGATGATAAGAAGGAGGAACAGAAATAATGGGAGCAGCAGTACAACCATCACCAGGACCATTTTATACTGTCCTGATTATTTATCTTGGAGTTATGGCATTTATTGGATGGTATGCAAGTCGTAAAACTTCCAGTTTAGGAGACTTTTTCGTCCTCAGCGGAAAAGCAGGAGCAATCGTTAGTGGTATTGCATATTTTTCTACGCAGTTTTCTATGGGAACATTCCTTGGAACACCGGGAACAATCTATGGAGTCGGATATGCCGGTATGGCAATCTCTATACCGGGTGCGGTATTCTGTATGATTCTTCCGGCAATTTTAATGGGAAGAAAGTTAGTTACATTGGGACATGAATATGGTTTTCTCACAATGGCAGACTATCTGTCTGATCGTTACCATTCTAAAAAAATGGGTGGTATTCTCGGAGTTATGATGTTGTTCTTCTTAATTCCGATGATGGGAGCACAGATCATTGGAGCGGGTGTTATCGTTCATGTATTTACAGGTCTTCCGGAGTGGGTAGGCGTTGTAGGAATGGGAATCGTAGTAATTCTCTACTGTATGACCGGCGGTATGAAAGGTGCTATGATGACAGATGTAATTCAAGGTTCACTTATGATTGCAACTGCAGTTATTACATTTGTCGTATCTGTCGTAATGGGTGGAGGATTTGAAAATATTAACCATACATTGCAGGGAATGAATGAAGCATATCTTACATTCCCAGGGGCAAATGGATATATGCCGTGGGCATATTATGTGTCTAATATTGTACTTTGGGCATTCTTTACAATGGGACAGCCTCATTTATTTACAAAATTCTTTACTATGAAAGATCATAAGACTATGTTCAAGGCAATCTTCCTTGGAACGGGCGGAATGTTAGTATCTGCAACTTTGATCGAATGGGCAGGCGTAAATGGTATTGCATCTATTCAAGGAATTGAAAAGGCAGACCAGATTGTACCGCTTATTCTTCAGAGAGGCTTAAATCCGTTCTTAGCTTCTATCTTTATTGCGGGTATTGTAGCGGCAGGAATGTCTACCATTGATGGAATTCTTGTTACAACAACCGGAGCGGTTACAAGAGATATTTATCAGAAAATTATTAATAAAAAAGCGGATGATAACAGTGTTATGAAGTTATCTAAAGTAGTAACAGTGTTAATCGGTGTTATTGTTATTTGTTTTGGTGTATTCCAGCCTGGAAGTATTTTTGAAATTAATCTTTTTGCATTTTCAGGAATGGCAATTTTTGTAGTACCTGTTTTGTTCGGAATGTACTGGAAAAAATCAACAGCGGCAGGAGCAATTGCATCAATCGTAGTAGGTGTTATCGCACTTCTCGCATTTACATTAGTTCCGGAAGTAAAAGCGTTGGCATTTGGATTCCACGCATTGTTCCCGGCAACAATTTTAGGTTTTGTCACAATGATCATTGTTAGTATGCTGACACAGAAACCACCTCAGGAAACAATTGACCGTCATTTCCTTGTTTTTAACAAATAAGGACTGTAAGGAGGAATAAGTATGTATCTTGGAAAAATGACAACATTACAGGCAAAAGAAGCTTTTGAAAAAGATCCGATTATTGTAATTCCGGTAGGAAGTACAGAACAGCATGGAACACAGAGCGCTCTTGGAACAGACTACATGGTACCGTCTTATATTGCGGATCATATTGCGGATATGGACAATGTAATTGTAGCTCCAAGCGTAAATTACGGAGTGTGCCCGTACCATTTGAGTTTTGAGGGAAGTGTAAATATCGGATATGAGGGACTATATATGGTTCTTCACGGAATTATGGATTCTTTAATGCAGCACGGCGCAAAGAGATTTCTTGTATTAAACGGGCATGGTGGAAATACTCCATCTATCGACAGAGCAGCGTTAGAGGTTTATCACAAAGGCGGCATCTGTGCACAGATTGACTGGTGGAGTCTGGTAGCGCAGCTTGACAGTAAATACAATGGGGGACATGGTGATATTCTGGAAACAGCGGTTATGATGGCAATTGATCCGGAATCTGTACATATGGAACTTAGTCAGCCAATGAATCCACAGCATCCGACAGAAAATGTAAAGGCTGCATATATTCAGGCAGTGGACTACAAGGGAGGAATCGTACGCCTTGTAAGAGATACAAAAGAGATTGCACCAAGTGGCTGGTTTGGACCATTTGATCCAAAAGAAGCCACTGTGGAATTGGGGCAGGGTGCATTAGACCTTTCAGTAGAATATGTTCGTAGTTTTATTGATGAATTTCGGAAAATTAATTAAATTTTTCTGAGGTAAGTTTGAGAAATTCTTTCATTGCTTGGCTGAAGTATTTTCCGGATTTCCAATAAAAGAACAGATTTCTACAGCTAAGTTCAGAATCTAACTTATAGTAAACCACATTAGGATGGGAAGGAACTTGTCGGATCAAAGTATCGCTGATGAAAGAAATTCCCATTCCTGAACAGGTAATATTATAAGAAGTCATTTGCTGGTCAAGTTCAAATAATATGTGAGGTGTGATATTTTGTTTTTGCAAAATATCCATAGCGCGTTTTCTTGTATCGTTGTCCGGTTTTAACAGAATAAAAGAATCTTCTTCGAAAAAACTAAGAGGAACAGATTCAATGGATTCATCTAAAAAGGAACCGTCTCTTATCATATCTGTAGAGATTTGATAAGAGGTGGTTTTTTTTGCGGAATCCAAATGTTTAGGAACAGCAAGAAGAAGATGCTCTGTATGGTAATGGCTGTGAGAGAATATTTCTTCATCCAAGATACAATTATCAATCATAAAGTCAATTTTTCCGTTTTTTAAAAGCTCAGAAAGTTCAGAAGTGTTTTCTTCAATCAGTTTTATCTTTACAAGAGGAAAACGCTTGGAAAATTCGCTCATTAAAGGTGGAAGCACCCAAGAAGAAAAAAGCGTACTTCCACCGAGGATCAGATTACCGGTTTTCAATCCATCCCAATCGTTGACAAAATTAGAAAATTCGTGTTCCAGAGAGTAAATATGCTCTATATACTGGATATATTTTTCTCCGCATTCTGTAAGAGTTAATGGCTTTGAGCTTCTATCAAAGATAGGAGCTCCTATCTTTTTTTCGATTCTCTTGACAGTAGCGCTCAACGAAGGCTGAGAAATGAATAATTTCTTCGCAGCTTTGGAGAAACTTTTTTCTTTATAAACAGCATATATATATTCCATTCCCTGAAACATGATCTGGCCTCCTTATATAACTTATAATTTATAAGTATAATAAAAATATATGTATTTGATTATATTTTAATAGATAGATACAATGAAATCAATAAGAAAAGTAACAAGAAAATATATCGTTGGAGGAAATGAAAAAATGGATGAGCAAAAAAAAGATTATCGTGTGGAACAGGATTCAATCGGAACGAAAGATGTTCCTAAATCGGTGTATTATGGTGTTCAGTCACTTCGTGCGGCTGAAAATTTTCATATTACAGGATTAAATATGCATCCGGAAATTATCAATAGTCTTGCATACATTAAAAAGGCAGCTGCAATTACAAACTGTGAGGTCGGTATTTTAGATAAAACAATCGCAGATGCAATCGTAAAAGCCTGTGACGAAATTTTAAAAGGAAAATTGCATGATAATTTTATTGTAGATCCGATTCAGGGAGGAGCAGGAACATCTTTAAATATGAACGCTAATGAAGTAATTGCGAATCGCGCGATTGAAATACTTGGCGGAAAAAAGGGAGATTATTCTATTGTTAATCCGAATGACCACGTAAACTGTGGACAATCTACAAACGATGTAATTCCGACAGCAGGAAAAATGACTTCGCTTCGTCTGTTGAAAAATTTGAAATATGAGTTAGAACTTTTATATGAGGCACTCTGCAGAAAAGCAGAAGAGTTTGATCATGTGATCAAAATGGGGCGCACACAGATGCAGGATGCTGTGCCGATTCGACTTGGACAGGAATTTGGGGCTTATTCTGTAGCCATCCAGAGAGATATTCGTCGCATGGATAAAGCAATGGATGAAATGCGTGCTTTAAATATGGGAGGTACAGCTGTAGGAACCGGAATTAATGCGGATAAAAATTATCTGAAGAGGATTGTTCCAAATATTGCAGAAATATCGGGAATAGATTTTATTCAGGCATTTGACTTGATTGATTCTACACAGAATCTGGATTCATTTGTGGCTGTTTCCGGAGCAATCAAAGCATGTGCAGTGACACTATCTAAGATTGCAAATGATCTTCGCCTTATGTCATCAGGACCAAGAGCCGGCTTCCATGAAATTAATCTTCCGGAGAGACAAAACGGTTCTTCCATTATGCCTGGAAAAGTAAATCCTGTAATTCCAGAAGTAGTTAATCAGGTTGCATTTAATATTATCGGAAACGACCTTACAATTACGATGGCTGCAGAGGCAGGACAGCTTGAATTAAATGCATTTGAACCGATTATATTCTATTGTATGTTCCAGTCTATAGATACATTGGCATACGCAGTTCATACATTTGTAGAAAATTGTGTGAAAGGTATTACTGCCAATGAGACAAGATGTCGTTATCTTGTGGAGAACAGCGTTGGGATTATTACTGCAATCTGTCCACATGTAGGATATCAGAAGGCAGCAGATATAGCGAAAAAGGCAATGAAAACAGGAGAGTCTATAAGAAGTTTAATTTTACAAGAAAAACTTCTCGACGAAGAAGAATTAGATATTATTTTAGAGCCAACACGGATGACAGAACCGGGAATATCAGGAAAAGAATTGTTGCTTAAAAATTAAAAAGCCTTATAATAAGGCTATAAGAGTACCTGTATATAAAGGATCTGTATGTTGCCCTAAGTTTATTGTAAAGAAAATAATACAGAAGTGAAAAAGGTACTAAAAAACGGGAAAAGGTGAAAATTATGAAAGCAACAAAAGAAATCGCAGTCGAGAAATTCAAAAAAGGATATAACTGCTGTCAGGCTGTAGCATGTGCCTATTGCGGGGAGCTTGGCGTCAAAGAAGAAGACATGTTCCGTATAACCGAAGGGTTTGGAAGTGGCATGGGAGGATTAAAAGACACTTGCTGAGCAGTGACAGGTATGTTTCATATTATCAGCTTGTATAACAGCGCCGGCGATCTGAATGATCCTAAGAAGACGAAGATGGACACTTACAAAAAATTCCGGGAAGCGGCAGCGGCTTTTGAAGAGAAAAACCGTTCTATTTACTGTCGTGATCTGAAAAATACGGAGGGTCCTCAGCCATTGATCTGTTGTGTGCAATGCGTGGAAGATGCAGCCGCATGGATTGATGAAAATTTAAAATAAAGAGATATAAGAAAAGAGGGTGTTTTCTAATCATCTAAGTTGATGATTGAGAGACACCCTTATCTCTTTTAGCCTTCATAGTGTCACAAAATCTTGGATCTTAGTTTCAGCTTCTAATTATTTTTTAGATATTATTTTTATTATATTCACGAATCAAAATCCCAGCTATAGCAATTACTATAAATTTTATTATTTCAATACAGTGATATTTTCGCTTCAGTGAATTTCTGTCAAGGTGATCTTTAATTAAGATATGGCAGCATGTGGCGCCAAAATTTTTTGAATTTATAGTGGGATTTTTTAGTAAGTTCAAAAAATTTGTTAATTTTAGGGTCAGTCAGTGTACTTATTCCATATAAGAAATCATATATAATAATGTCTCTAGCCACAATATTGCAGAGGTATCCGCTGTCCATTTCCCAAAGGCGACCAGAAGAGAATAGTTTCACTTTGTTTTTTTGTAATTTGTTTTCTTTATAATATTTGTATTCATGTATTTCTTTTTTTGTATTGTATTTATAAAAGAAATTTATTTTATTGTAGACATATTTTTGATTTTTTTCTTAAAGATTTTGAATTTTTATTGACTCTCAAGTCCACTTGAGATATAGGATAAAAGAAATTATAAGAGCGCGCGAAAAAATAGTTAGGAAAGGAGATACTAAATGAAAAAGACAGGAATTTTAAATGGGAAATTAGAAGGAGCGTTGACAGATTTAAGACATGGCGACGGATTAGTAATATGTGACCAAGGTTTTCCAATTCCCAAGGGCAGTTATATTATTGATATATCATTAGTAAGCGGAATTCCCACATGGAAGCAGGTATTAAAGGTTTTACTAGATGAGATGAGATTTTGTGAATATTATATTGTAGATTTTATGGAAGATGCAAATCCGGAGTATTATGAATTAGTAAAAGAAAATTTGAAAAAATATGAAATAAAAAAAGAATTATCTATGGAAGATTTTGTAGAAAAAACAAAAGAGGCAAAATTAGTAATCCGTACGGGAGAAGCACTTCCAGCATCTAATATTTATTTGACTTCTTGTTCCGGGGATTCATGGAGTATAGAACAATATGAAGTTATTTTAAAAGAATAAATAAGTTCATAAAATACAGGAGTGAGATAGATGAAAGGAAAAATAAAGATAAGCGCAGGACAGATGACAGCAATCGTCATTGCATTTGTAAATATATTTACTGGATTTGCGACTCCTCTTACAAATAGTTATACAAGTTATAGTTGGACAGACTTAAATGGTCTGGATCCTACACTCTACTCTTCATGTATGTCAATTATGGGTGTAATTCTAGTAGGAATCATGTGTATTAGTGGAATTTTAGTTCAGAAAACTCGTTCTCGATGGGGACAGACAAGACCGTGGCTTATGTTTTTGCCCCCATTACTTATGGCAGGAGGAATACTTACATTTACAGGCTTTGGAGAAACAGTTGTTGAAAAAGTAATTGTACTTTGTGTTGCTTATATTTTGGCATATGGAGCAAATGATTTAATTACTGCGGCAAGAACAACTCTCTATGGTCTTATGGCAGGAGATGATTATAAGGCAAGTACTATGTATGTTTCTTATCATTGGTTGGGGACAAATGTGGGTATGTTGATAGGAGGAGGAATTACTCTTTCATTAGTCAATTTTTTTGGAAATGGAAGTCAACATAGGGGATTTGTAATTACAGAACTGATTATGACAGTATTGGTTTTGTTTGGATATGCTGTTTTAGTTTATATTGGGAAAAACTATGATTTGCCAAATACAACTTCAGATATACAAATAGCAAAAAATGATGTAAGTATTATGGAAATGTTTAAAAGTATTCTGACAAATAAATGTATTCTTTGTTGTATAAGTAGCGATATTTTTAGGTTTACAGGATATTACGCACTGATGGGAATTTCAGTATATCAATGTATGTATGTACTGGAGAATATAAATGCAATGTCCCTTGTTTTAACTATTTCAGGGATTAGTAGTGTGTTTGGAAATTATCTTGCACCGTATATTGTTGAAAGAGTAGGAGGGCGAAAGAAAAATGTGCAGATATTTGGTGGACTAACAGGACTTTTCTGTTTTTTGATCGGATTTTTTGGCAAATCTGAGATTGGGTTTATAGTTTGCCTATCATTATCTTTTTTCTTCATGAGTTTTATTGATTCTGTAGATTATGCTATGTATATGGATGCGGGAGAGTACCAGATGTATAAGACAGGAAAGGATATAAAAGCATTTTTTGTATCTATGTATGGAATCGCCGTGAAGATAGGAATTACATTATCGGCAATTATGATAGGAATTATGTTAAAAATTATTTCTTATCAACCGGGAATGGAGCTAGATATGTCAGGAAAAACAAAATTAAATTGGTGTACAGCTCTGACAATGACAATTGGATATTGTATCCCTCTTTTAATTATGAAACTTCATCCTGTGTCAGATGCACAGATTGAAAAAATTGCAAAAGTAAATAGAAAAGAGAATATGAAAGGTGAGGAGGAATCTATATGAATACGAAAAAAAAAGTTATGAAGATAAGTATTATGATCGCAATTGCTAACATATTAATTGGTTTTGCACTTCCAATTACAGATAGTTATTTTGCTTATAGTTGGACTGATTTAAATAAATTAAGTGTTGAATCTTATTCTGCGTGTATGTCAGCGATTGGTATTGCACTTACGGTGGTGTCTTGTATCAGTGGTGTGATTGTAAATAAAACAAGAACGAGGTGGGGACAAAATAGACCTTGGCTTGTAGTATTACCAATTTTCTGTATGGCAGGATGTATTTTAGCATTTTCTGGATTAGGTGGCAATACAATCGGTAAAACAGTTGTTCTTTGTGTGGCATATATTCTTGCTTATGGAACAACAGATTTAATTACTTGTGCCAGAACAGCGCTTTATGGGCAGATGGCAGGAGATAATTCAGAAGCAAGAAGTATGTTTATCTCTTATCATTGGGTTGGAACAAATATTGGTCTATTAATTGCAGGTGGAGTTGCACTTACCTTAGTGGAAGTGTTTGGAAAGGGAAATCAACAAAGAGGATTTATGCTTGCAGAACTTCTTCTTACGGTATTTGTAGTAGGTGGTTATCTGTGGCTTGTTTGGATGGGAAGAAACGCAGATCCTGCAAATAATAAGGCATCGCATAATGAAGTTTTAAAAGAAAGAAGTGCAAGTATTGGAGATATGGTAAAAAGTGTACTTACAAACAGATGCGCTGTTGTATGTATTATTTCTGATATTATCCGATTTAGTGGATACTTTGCGATGTCTACGATGATGGTATATATCTGTACGTATGTGCTTGGTGATATCAATACAATGTCACTTGCGTATACGATTTCAGGGTTTACTTCTATCCTTGGAAATTTGGCGGCTCCAAAAGTATGTGAAAAGTTAGGAGGAAGAAAAGCAAATGCTATTGTATTTGGATTTCTTTGTGGAGGTGCAAGCTTCTTAATTGGTTTCTTTGGCCATAGTACAATTGGATTTTTAATTTGTATTTCATTTGCTTATTTCTTTATGAGTTTTACAGATTCTGTAGATTATGCAATGTACATTGATGCGGGAGAATATTATTTACATAAAACAGGAAAAGATACAAAGGCATTTATTGTTTCTATGTATGGATTGACGGTTAAGATCGCAGTTTCCGCAGCGGCGCTTATTTTAGGAGCAGCACTTAAAGCGATTGATTATACAGAAGGTATGACACTTACAGGAAGTAAAAGTTCCTTATTGGTATGGGTATGTGCATGTACGATGGGAATTGGCTATTGTTTGCCGGCATTGCTTTTAAAATTTGTACATCCGGTCTCCGATAAAGAAATGACAGAAATTATTAAACAAAATGCAGTAATGGAGGAATAGAAATGTTAGTAACACTAAAAGAAATCTTAGAACAATCCGTGGAAGAAAAATATGCTGTTGGAGCGTTTGACAGTATGAATCCAGTATTTACAGAGGGGATAATTTCCGCAGCAGAAGAAAAGAATGTCCCGGTAATTCTTATGGTATGCGATTATTCATTTACGTTGCCTAATGCAGAATATTTCATGAGAGATACGATTGAAAGATGTAGAACTGCAAAAGTTCCGGTGTGTGTACATCTCGATCATGGTCCATCTTTTGAAGCAGTTGTCCAAGCAATTCATTATGGATGTACTTCTGTAATGATTGATGGCTCAGAACTTCCATTTGAAGAAAATATTGCTTTGACAAAGAAGGTTGTAGAACTTGCACATGCATGTGGAGTTTCAGTAGAAGCAGAAATTGGACATGTGGCAGGACATGAAGCGGAAATATTGGGAGATCATGAAGCAGATGAAACGGCGTATACGAATTTTGAGGATGCAGTAAGATTCTATGAGGAAACGAAGGTAGATGCACTTGCAGTTGCAATTGGTACTGTTCATGGCATTTATAAAGGAGAACCAAAACTTGATTATGAAAGACTTCGAAAATTAAGAGATGCATTACCGTGTCCGCTTGTTATGCATGGCGGAAGTGGATTAAGCCCTGAACACTTCCGTAAAGCGATAGAATGTGGAATTAATAAGGTTAATTTCTATACTGGTATGGCAGTAGCAGCAGCGGATGCATGTAGGAGTTATCTGATGGAAAACGAACGTGCAGATATGACGGATGTACTAGATATTGCTCAAGAATCAATTAATGATACGGTTAAAACACATATAGATATTTTTGGAACAAAAGTGGTAGTTCGATAGTAAATAGGGAGAAAGAATATGGCAAAAATAGCAGGATTAAAAGGTTATTATGATATAGAGGTTTATGATTACCCAATACCAGAGCCTATGGATGACAGTGTTCTGATTAAGGTGGAAGCTGCCGCTATTTGCGGAAGTGAGCATGGATTAGTAGAGTATAAAGAAGAACATGAGCCAGGAGTTATGGGACATGAATTTTGTGGTCGTGTTGTAAAGATAGGAAAGAATGCAAATAAATCATTGCATGTATTTGGGGGTGAATTGAAAATTGGAGATCGCATAGTTGTATATCCGCACGTTACGTGCGGACACTGTTCCGGATGTCTCCGGTTTGGAAATGGCGTATGTGGAGCATGTAACGATGAATTTTTTTACGGAGGCGGCTGGGATGATTTTGAAGTACCAGAAGAGAAAAGTGAGTATTGTTCAAAATGGCCTCATTTTAAAGGCGGCTTTGGGGAGTATGTTCATGTATTTGGAGCTACATATTGTTGGAAAGTGCCTGATGATATGCCATCAGAGATTGCTACTTTACTAGATCCTATGGCTGTTGCCATGCGTGCGGTGGAAGAGGCCATGACAACAATGGGAGCGCTTGATGAAGGAATTAGTACTTCTACAAAAGCATTGATTGTCGGTGCCGGTCCGATAGGTATTATGGCTGGCATGATTCTAAAAACAATGGGTGTAGAACAACTTATTATTACAGATTTCAAAAATAAAAAACTGGAACTGGCAAAAGAAATTGCAGGAGCAGATGTCGTATTAAATGTAAGTGATATGTCTGTAGAAGAGAGGATTGAAAAAATTTCTAAACTTACAGGAGGTGGAGCAGATGTCGTAATTAATTCTGCAAATCATCCGGCCTCTTGTATTGAGGCGCTTCAGATGGTGAGATTTTTAGGACATTATGTAGAAATCGGAAATGCAAATTCATGGGCAAATCCAGATTTTAGGACATCTATTAATCCGGCAGCGGTAATATTTGAAAAAAATGCTCATGTAACATCTGTTTGTGCAAACTCACCGTCTACATTTGATAGGGCGTTCAGAATTCTTAAGAGACATCGAGAACTTCCGATTCATAAATTTATTACACATAGGTTTGAAAAACTTGAAGAACTACTTCCTACGATAAGACATATGAAAGATGATGATTATCTGAAAGGAGTATGGATTCCGAAAGAGGAGGAGTAAGGATGAAAAAGATAGTAATAATCAATGATGTAAATACAGTTGGGAATGACAGTATTTCCAGATTTCAAAATCTGGCAGAAGAATACGGATATGGGACAGAGGTCGTAGATGATCTCTGCTCAGATAGTATGGAGGAATTCTCAAAATGGTTTCTTAAGATGGAGCAAGAGGGACCAGATGCAGTTCCTTTAAATGAAAAGCTAATAGAAGCAATAAAGGATGCAGAAATTGTTATTACTGCTATGAGTGCGATTCCAACAAAGGCAATAAATGGAGCAAAAGCATTGAAAGCAGTATGTATTATGCGAAGTGGAGTTGAAAACATCAATCTTTCAAACGCTACCCAAAAGAGAGTTAAAGTTATTAATGCACCGGGAAGATTAGCAGTGCCAGTATCTGAATTTACAGTAGGTCTTATGATTGCTGAAATGAAAAATATCGCACGGTCAAATATGCGCGTGTTAGATCATGATTTTTCAGATGATGATTTTTGTAATACCAATTATACAGTAAATTTAAAAGGAAAGAATGTCGGAATTATCGGATGTGGAGCAATTGGTGCAAGAGTAGCAAAAATTATGAAGGCATTTGAAGCAAATGTACTTGTATATGATCCGTTTTGTGATTCAAAGAATTTGGAATCTCAAGGATATACAGTTATGGAACTAAATGAATTATGTAAAGAAGCAGATGTGATTTCTATGCATTTTCGATTGACTCCAGAAACAAAGGGATTGTTAGGAAAAGAGCAGTTTGCATTGATGAAACCGACGGCAGTTTTAATTAATACAGCAAGAGCAGGATTGGTTGATGAAGAAGCAATGATGGATGCGCTTATAAATCACAAAATTGGAGGAGCAGGTCTTGATGTATGGCATCAGGAGCCGTTGCCGGAAAATCATCCATTTTATACAATGGATAATGTAACTTTGACAGGACATCTGGCAGGTTGGAGTTCCAACGCGTTTGAGATGACAGTGGATATTATGATTCAGGCACTTAAACATTATTTTGAGACAGGTGAATGGGTAAATGTGGTGAATAAAGAGGTTTTATAATATGGATAGATTAGTGTTGGTAGTTGACTTTGGCACATCAAACGTACATATCAACGCCATAAATTGTGACAATGGAGACATTCCTTTTTCGGTATCTCGTCAATATCGTATGATTTGTCCTAAAAGTGGTTATGTAGAACTTGATCCTGAAGAAATGTGGAAAAAATCGGAAGAAGGAGTTTATGAAATTCTAAAGAAGATAGTTAATTCATCAGAAAAATATTCTTTGGAAGTTCTTTCTTTTTCCTTTTTTGGGGATAATTTAATTCCTGTGAATTGTCAAGGAAGTGCTTTGCATAATTTGCTTCAATGCTTTGATATAAGAGGAAAAAAACAGGCAGTAGAGTTGAATCGTATTATTGGTGAAGAACGATTGATTAAAATAACAGGAGATGTATGCGAATCCACAAGTTGTAGTTCAAAGATTCGGTACTTTTTAGAAGAACGAAAGGATATTGCTAGGAATGTCGACAAGTTTTATAACATCCAGCAGTATATTTTAAGAAAACTTAAACTTCCTGATGTAAATGACCTTACTATGGCATGTACGAAAAGAATGGTAGATTTAGAAAAAAAAATATGGTTTGAACCATTGGTTCATGCCGTAGGAATAAAAAAAGAACAGTTGGGAGAAATTGTTTCATCCATAAAAGTAATTGGAGAAATTAAAAATTATGGACAGGTTTTCTTTCCAAAAGCTGTAAAAGTTGTTCCTGGAGCACATGATTGCGATTGCGGATGGCTAGGAGTTGGAATATTTGATGAAGAACAAGATGCGGTGGGAAATATTACAGGAACCTTTGAACATTTTGGCTTTTTAGCAGATGGATATCAAAACGTTTATGCAGATCATCCTGATTGGAATTTATTTTCTTATCGGGGGCCGCTTAATGACACAAGTGTTATGTTGACCGCATTTGATACTTCGGGAGCACTTTTGGAATGGTTTATGCGAGAAATTTATGGAGATACATCAAGGAAAGCATATGAAAAATTGTGGGCAACTGCAACGTTTCAGGGAAATACGCCCGTAAAAGTGGTTCCAGACTTCAGTTCTAGCCATGGAGCTATAGAAGGGTTAAATCTTGGACATACAAAAATAGATATTTTTAAGGCAATTATTGAGGCATTAACTTTTGAATCTAGAAAAATGCTTATGATATGTGAAAAAGCAAAAAAAGGCAGAATTCATCGAGTTCGAATGGGTGGTGGACATGCTAAATCATCAGAATGGGTGCAGTTGCGTGCAGATATTACAGGAAAAACTTATGAATGTATGGAGCAATTAGAGGTATCCTCTGTGGGTGCAGCAATTCTTGGTGCGGTTGGTGCTGGAATATATTCTGATGTGAAACAAGCAGTAGAAAAAATGGTGAAAATTCAAAGAGTATACACTCCCAATAAGGAGATTTATGAGAAATATAATCCAATATTTCAGAATTATGTTAAGGAGAAAAGATTATGAGATATAAAAAATTAGACAGGGCAGGAGTAGAACTTTCTTCTCTTGCGGTAGGAAGTTGGGCAATTGGTGGAGAAGGATGGGGAGAGGTGAATACAGAAGACTCTATTGAAGCAGTGCATAAGATGTTTGAATTAGGTGTAAATATTATTGATACGGCTCCAGCATATGGTTCAGGGCATTCAGAGGAAATAGTAGGAAAGGCCTTAAAGGGGTATAGGAACAAGGTGTTGGTATCTACGAAATTTGGATTGGATCCGGAAAAAGATTGGGCAGAAAATGGGACTTATGATTTTGTTTTAGAAGAATGCGAAAATTCTTTGAAACGTTTGGATATTGATTATATTGATTTTTATTTTATGCATTGGCCAGACTTTAATACGCCAATAGAGGAAACAATGCGTGCATTAAACAAGTTAAAAGAAGAAGGAAAAATACGTTTTATCGGAGTATCTAATTTTAATAAAGATCAAATTATAGAAGCAGAAAAATATGGAAAAATAGACGTTATTCAACCGCCGTATTCTATGGTAAATAGAAGCGCTGAAGAATTAATGAAATGGGCAAAGACCCAAGGAATGGATACTTTTACCTATGGTTCTCTTGGTGCGGGTATTTTAACAGGAGCAATTCGTGAAATGCCAGATTTTGCAGAGAATGATTATCGTAAAGAATTTTATGATTTCTATAGTGAACCAAAGTTTTCAAAGGTTATGGAATTGCTACAGACATTAGATGTGATTGCTCAAAAACATGGCAGGCCTGTGGCACAAGTTGCAATTAACTGGAGTACCCAGAAAGATTATGTAGGAACAGCAATGTGTGGGGTTAGAAAAGTATTGGAAGCAGAAGAAAATTGTTCTGCATTTGATTGGAAATTAGATGATGGAGAGATGCGACAGATAGATGCTGAACTAGATCGATTAGAAATCTAGGATAAAATTATATTTCCTTTCATATAGAAATCCGAGACGATATATCATCTCGGATTTCTAGCATTATTTTTTAGAGTCAATAGGAATTAAAGGGATACATAACTGAATAATCGGACGTCCAGTTCCATCATCATAGTCGTCTACCATAAACCATGTATAACCATAGGACTCTGGTGTGCGGGAAATTTCGTTACAGTAAGATAACATTTTTTGAAAATTATCTTTGATGTCCTGTTCATTCATTGGAGCTATATATCTAAGGTAGTCCGCAGAGGGAACAGTTTTTAACGCATTAGAAGTGATTTGGGGATGCCTGCTTGAAAGACGATATAAAAGAGTTCCATTTAATTGTATTTCAGGCTCCTTTAATGAGACTCTGTATCCCGTGTCTGAGGAAAACCATTGCACAGATGAAAGTTGTTTGCAAAGATCCTGCATATAAAAATGTTCTTCTGTAGTAGAACATTTGGAAAAAAAGTCTTCTCGATAAAAATCAGTTTCGATAATTTTATAAGAAGATATTGGAGCATATAAAATCTGATCCATCTTTAATTCATGGGCAAGAACAGGATAATTAAGGGCAAGACTCTCGTATTCATTTCGCATTTGAATAAGTGTGTCAATTTGTCGGTTTAATTCTTCTACTTTATTATTTGAGAAAATAGCCATTTGCTCAAAAAAAGCGTTCTTATTATGGAGTAATTTTGTTAGTTGTTGTAAAGGCATCCCATGACGCTGAAAGGATTTAATCATTGCAACTCTGTCAAGTTGAGTAGGCGCATAAAAACGGTAACTGCTATCTTTGCTGCGAATACTTGGCTTTAGAAGTCCTATTTCATCATAATAGCGTAACTTGGATATAGAAACATGAGCAAGTTTGGCAAATTCTCCGATTTTATAATAGTTTTTAGAGGTATCATTCATGCTCTGTGTAGTAGTTTTAAGTGTGTCCATAAAGATCTCCTTATAAAACTAATTATTTGTTTCTGGTTTAAGATTCTTATTTTAAATAATTATTCATTATCTTTTTTATATTCACGGATTAGAATTTCTGCTACAGCAGTAACAGCAAATCTTACCATTCGGATGCAGTGACAATTACGTTCTTGTGAATTCTTGTCAGGATAATTTTTTGATAAGGACACGACAGCATGTTGTACCGAATTCCTTTTTAAATTTATCGTGAAACTCATTTGTTAACTCAAAACATCTATTTAGCTTTGGATCGCCCGGCGTAGTTCTTCCATATAAGAAACCGATACACATTGCTCCGCCTGCCACAGCGCCGCAGAGACATCCGGCTCCGCCAAGTCCCCAAGGAAATCCTGAACTCATGGCAATTGCACTGTCAGGAATATTAAGATCAAAAGCATCTCTAATTGCTGCAATTACAGATTCTGAACAGGCAAAACCAGTAGTGAAGATTTTCTCGGCATCATCCTAAAGTTTGTTCATGTCGATGTTAGTGTTCATAGATACTCTCCTCCTTCGTCATACGAATAATTATTAGTTTTATTTTACATCTTATTTCTGGTTATTTCAATCCCCGATCAAACCCCTTGAATTTATCGATAAACAATAAAAAGGTGATAAGGTGGTATTTAGATGATAGTTTGTCGGGTGACGCAATACCATTATTTGCTGAAATTGATGAAAAACAGTTGGATCATATATATATGAAAGAAGAAATGAATTTATATTTCAAATCTTTTGTAGAAGAGAAGGAATCTATAGATTTGCGTAAAGTGAATTATTCTAAGATAAGAGCAAGGATAGAAGCGGATATTCGCTCCGAGTATGTGAATAAATTTTCTCTTGAGATTTTTCTAAGTCTATCATATACTTGATTTATCAGAGAATTCTGTTTTGATTATTCTAATATCATTTTGACCATTCGGTCAGAGGATTCCAGAAAAACTTATTAAGCACAAATAACAGATAGCAGGAAAGCAGTTGTATATTTGTAGGAGAATCTTTATAATAAAGTTATAAGTTTATCTTTGTACAAATGATTTGTCTTTTCTGCAAGGAAAGGAGTACAAAGATGAAAAGTAACGACAACACATTTATTATGTCACCCAAGGTGGATTTTTGTTTCAAGGAGCTTTTGAATGACGAAGATGTCAGACGGGGATTTATAGCGGCGATATTGGGCGTCAAAGCAGATATGATTCAAAGAACAGAGCTGCTTCCTACATATTTAAGAAAACAACATCAAAAAGATAAGCTTGGAATTTTGGATATACGGGTAGTGTTGGAAAATGGTACGCAGATAGATGTAGAAATGCAGGTTATTGCTTATGATTATTGGGCAGAACGCTCTTTGTTTTATCTTTGTAAGATGTTCTCAGAACAAATCCATGAAGGTGAGGATTATCAAGAGTTAAAGAAATGTATCCATGTTGGAATTTTAAATTTCATATTATTTGATGATGAAGAATATTACTCTAAATTCCATATATGGGAAGATAGCAGGAAACTATTGTATACGGATAAGATGGAAATTCATATTGTAGAACTTCCGAAACTTAAAAAATATCAGTATCCGGAAACAGAGTTACTCAGATGGGCGCGTTTCTTTAATGCAGAGAATAAGGAGGAAATGCAAATGGCCGTTCAGGGAGATAAATACATGGAAAAAGCATACAATCGTTTGGTAAATTTGAGTGCTGATGATGAAAAACGTCTGGAGTATGAAGAAAGACAAAAGGCAATTCGAGATTACAATCATATGATTAATAGTGGATGGCGTACGGGACATGCAAGGGGATATGCAGAAGGACACGCAGAAGGACACGCGGAGGGCAGAATACAAGAGTGTATAGAAATATTACAGGAAATGGGAATATCTGAAGAAAAAATACAAGACAAGCTGGCACAGAAATTTTCATTGTCAGAAAAAGAAATAGAGGAATTTATGGAGAAATATTGGAAAAGAGCCGAGAGTTAGAAATCTCTCGGCTCTTAGTTTTTATCTTCTGAATTATCCTTAGGCATTATCTTTCTCATATTCACGAATCAAAATCTCAGCTACAGCAACTACTGTAAATTTCACCATCTCAATGCAGTGGCATTTTCTCTCCGGAGAATTTCTCTCCGGGTAATCTTTAATTAAGATACGGCAGCAGGTGGCACCAAATTCTTTTTTGAATTTATCGTGAAATTCTTTCGTAAGTTCAAAACATCTGTTGATTTTTGGATCTCCCGGCGTGCTTCTTCCATATAAGAAACCGATACACATAGCTCCTCCGGCTACAGCACCGCAGAGACAACCTGCACCTCCCATTCCCCAAGGAAAACCAGAACTCATTGCAATGGCACTATCTGGAATGTCAAGTTCTAAAGCATCTCTGATTGCTGCAATTACAGATTCTGAGCAAGCAAACCCGGAAGTAAATATTTTAACAGCATTATCCTGTAATGTATTCATGTTAACATTTGTATTCATAGGTAAAGCCCCCTAACTATTAAAATGTATTTATTAATGTTATTGTACATCTTAGTTGTTAATATTTCAATTATAACTCCACTCTTTTTGCTAGCGGATAACTGCCAATTCCCAATACTACAGCAATTACTGAAATAGTTATAATTCCATAGAGAGGGTTTCCGCTTTCCATGCCGGTAATATGAAATAGAAAGTTAAAAACAGCATCCCAAAACTTAGGAATAAACCCATAAGATAATGGCAGTATGAAGAAGAAAAGAACAGGAAGCCCTGCAGCAATAATCACTTTTCCGATTTTAGATGCCTTATAAAAAAGGATGGTAACAAAATATCCGCTTAAAAAGCACAGGTTGTACGCGGAAAATATAAAAACTGTATGTACTATGAATGTAATAATTATGTTCTGGTCAAATTTGGAATATAAAACACCAAACATAGTTGACCAATCAAGTCCAGACATTTGAGTGAAAAATAGTGTAAAAACAACAGTTGTTATAGCAAGAATAAAATTAATAATCAACATGCAATACATACAACTTTTGAAAAATGTTTTTCTTGAAATTCCATTTTGCGCAACCATCCAGAAATGTTCCTTAAAAATAGCAAGCCCCATGATAAAAGTGAAAATTGTTGATGAAAAGTCCATACTGTTAGAGCCATTTAGACTTGCACTTTCGGGCTTGCTTCCGGTCCAGATGAAAAAAGCTCCTATGACAATGGCAACTGTTAAATAGATACTAAGATAAACTAATAAGGATGTTTTAAAGTCGTGTAACTGATATTTTAAAGTCTTTTTCATAATTTCATTCTCCTATGCGTTTGTTAATTGAATAAATAATTTCTGAAGATCTAGGGAAGAAACTTCTAAGTTTTCAGGCAGTGTTTCCTCTGGTTTTCCAAGAATGTAAACACTTTTTGAATTACCAATGGAATCTTCGCCAATGACTTTACCATCAACGATATAGTTTCTTATATAATTATCTACAGAATCAGCGGCTCCTGAAATAGCGTAACCTCGTTTTAATAAGTCCTCGCAAGAACCTTTTTCAATGACGTTACCATTTTTAATAATAATAATATCTTCAATAATATTAGAAACTTCCTCTATTAAATGTGTAGATATTACAATGGTAAAGGGGGATTCGCTGTATTTTTCAATTAATAATCTGTAAAATAATTCTCTGTGGTTTGCGTCCAGTCCAAGTACAGGTTCATCCAAAAACACATAAGGTGCATTCACGGACAATGCAATCACATTTTTTAAAATGGATTTATATCCTGTGGAAAGAGCGGATGATTTCTTGTTTAAAGGCAGTCCGAAAAGTTCTGCAATACGAAGCGCATAGTCCATATCGAATTCGGGATGAAATTCTTTTGTCCAATGGAAAATCTTTTTAACTTTCATGCCTTCGGGGAATAATAATTTTTCACTTGTAAAGTATAAGTGATTAAGTGCTTCATCGTTTTCGGTAAGAATATCACCATTTAGCGTAACCGTGCCTTCATCTGCATACACTCAATTATTAATAACATTCAATAAAGTAGTTTTTCCTGCTCCGTTTCTTCCGAGTAGACCGTAAATCTTATTTTCTTCCAAATAAATATTTACATTACTAAGTGCTTTTGTATCTTTATATGTTTTGGAAACATTCTTTACTTCAATTCCTCTCATTTTGAAAATCCCCTTTCTACCATGGCAATAATCTCATCGCCTGTAATGCCCAGTCGTTTAGCTTCGTCTATTAATTTACTGATATAGTTGTCGTAAAATTGATTTTGACGTTTTTGTTTCAACTTTTTAACAGCTCCTTTTGTTACAAACATACCAACGCCCCTTTTCTTAAAAATAATGTTTTCGTCCACGAGAAGATTGATTCCTTTCAACGCAGTAGCTGGATTGATTTTGTAGTTTACAGAAAACTCTGTAATAGAAGGGATTTGTTCTTCTTCAGGAAACATTCCGGTCAAAATGCCATCTTCAACGCCTTCGGCTATTTGTATAAAGATTGGCTTCTCGCTGTTCATATCTATTTTCACGTTATCCTCCTTTCTTGATAGGTTGCTTATCTTGTTAGTTAGTTGAGTAATTAACTATAATGGAAGTATAAGTGAGAAAAGAAGAAATGTCAATATACAAATCAAATCTTTTATCTTTACTTTCAAAGGTACTGCCCTTATACTAGGAAACAGAGAAGTTTACAGATAAAAAGGAGTTATTACGAATATGAAACGAATTTTAATGATGGTATTTCGAAATATTCTTCTTGTTCCATACATGTGGATTAAATTATGTTATCATGCCAGTCATGTGGATAAATATACAGAAGAAGAACATTACAAAATGCTTCGATATATTACATATCGTGCAAATAAAGGTGGAAACGTAATTATAGATGTACACGGGCAGGAAAACATTCCGAAAGAAAATGGATTTATGTTTTTTCCGAATCATCAAGGAATGTATGATGTTTTGGCAATTATTGATGCATGTCCAAAGCCATTTTCTGTTGTTGCAAAGAAAGAAGTTGCTAATGTACCATTTTTAAAGCAGGTATTTGCATGTATGAAAGTATATATGCTGGATCGAGAAGATGTGCGTCAGGCAATGGAAGTTATTATTAATGTAACCAAGGAAGTTAAAAAAGGAAGAAACTATTTGATTTTTGCAGAAGGTACACGATCTAAAAAAGGAAACCAGATTCAGGACTTTAAAGGAGGAAGTTTCAAAGCTGCGACAAAAGCAAGATGTCCCATTGTTCCGGTGGCATTGATTGATTCATTTAAACCATTTGACACAAATTCTATCACTCCGGTTACAGTTCAGGTCCATTTTTTAGAACCGCTTCTATATGAAGAGTATAAAGATATGAAGACAAATGAAATTGCAGAAACCGTAAAAGAAAGAATACAAAATAAGATAAGATAAGATTAATGACTGAAGTGAAAAGTTTATTTCCACTTTGAAAAAGAGAAAAATAAAAGTGGCAAT
>OIYW01000323.1_pt1 | contig 48640 bp, 47 predicted proteins | sample 1588351 | NCBI WGS metagenome assembly OIYW01 (sample SAMN03283268) | human gut metagenome | biome: human-associated habitat; material: feces | host: Homo sapiens | place: USA | collected 2013 | reverse complement strand
CCGGCAGAAGCCTTTTCTGGAACCACTCGCCTAGCGAGTGGTTTTCTAAATACAAAAAGGCCCGCTGGGAAACCAGCAGGCCAAAAAAGCGCGTATGAAATCAGGCCGGATAGAACCACTGCCTCTGCCGGCCTACTTTTTTATGTACATTTTTGGGGGAAGGCATTGCGTTTCCGAAATGAACGTGTTAAAATAAGCTCAAATTTATATAGTTAGTTGTTCTTTTTTCTTCAACTACGAGACAATCTATTAAATTTATCTAATAGACTAAACGAAGCCGCTCCAACTGGCGTTCGTGCTCCGTACTGGTAGAAATGAGGTAAATGCGGGTGGTTTCAATGCTGGAATGGCCAAGGACATCAGCCAGCTTGGCGATATCGTGGCTCACCTGGTAAAACGCGCGGGCAAAAAGGTGCCGCAGGTTATGGGGAAAGACCTTGGTGGCCATCACTCCCGCAGACCTACAGAGTGATTTCATCTCGGCCCAGATCTGCTTTCTGGAAATGGGACGGCCGCTTTTGGTGCGGAATATGGCGCCAGAGGCGGTTTTCTCTTTATGGGCGAACTGAAGCAGTTTTTTCCGCAGCCTGCTGGGAATGAGAATGGTGCGGATCTTTCCCTTTAGGCTGATCTCCGCCCTGCCAGCCCGGACTGCTTCCACAGTGAGATGCTCTACCTCGCTGACCCGGATACCTGTGGCGCAGATGGATTCCATGAGCAAGGCCAGGCGTTCCCTGCCCTGGCTGCGGGCGGCAGAGAGAAGGCGGGCATACTCGCTGCGGGTCAGCTCCCTGCGGTTTTCCCGGAACATGCGCCGCTGGATGCGCAGCGACTTTACCCTGCATCCGTGCCAGCCAAGAAACGAGAAAAAACGGTTTAACGGCACCAATATGGTATTGACGGTTCCTGGCGCGTAACCCCTGGCAAGCAGATGAGCTTTCCACTTAGCAGCCAGCTCTTTGGTAACGGCCTCCCCATCCGCCCATACGGCAAACGCTTTGATGTGGCGCTGGTAGTTTTCAATGGTGCCGGCACTGCGCTCTTCCTCTCGGAGAAGCTGAAGGAACAAATGAATCTTTTCTGGTGTAATCGTGTACGTCATTGCCTGTCTCCTTTCTTGCTTTTCTTGCTTTTCTTCCATTTTACCTCATTGGAAAGGAAATATCCGAAAGACAACTCTCGTGCGCTGGATTTTCCCTTCCTCTGCTTGACAACGAAGGCTGGATGCAATACCATAAGCTCATCCCCTATTTTAAGGAAATTTGCTGCGATATGGAGGAGTTTGCCATGAAAATTTACGTTTCCGCCAAGGCTTGGAGGGATGGGGACGGCTCTCAAGCCCGGCCCTTCAAACACATCAACGATGCCGCGAAGATCGCCCGGCCCGGCGATGAAGTGCTGGTGGCCCCTGGAATTTACCGGGAATACGTGGACCCGGTAAACGCCGGCACAGAAGAAGCCCCCATCACCTACCGGAGCACAGAGCCCCTGGGGGCTGTTATCACCGGCGCGGAGGAGATTAAGTCCTGGCTTCCCTACGAGGGCAGCGTGTGGATGGCACGGATACCCAACAGCCTTTTTGGAAACTACAACCCCTACACCACCTATGTGTATGGCGACTGGTACTTCGCCGGGCGCTCTAAGCACACCGGCTGCGTGTACTTAAACGGGAAGGCCCTGTACGAGGCGGACAGCCTGGAGGCCTGCCTGAAGGGGGAGGTATATGAGTGCTCTTGGGAGCCGGAGGCCTCTGTCTACAAGTGGTATGCCCAACAGGAAGGGAACGAGACCGTGCTTTACGCCAACTTCCAAGGGGCTGATCCCAACCGGGAAAACGTGGAGATCAACGTGCGCCGGGAGTGCTTTATGCCCTCTAAGACCGGGGTGAACTATATCACCGTCAGCGGGTTTACTGTCACCCAGGCGGCCACCACCTGGGCCCCGCCCGCCGCCTATCAGGATGGGATGATCGGCCCCCACTGGTCCAAGGGGTGGATTATTGAGGACTGCGACATTTCCAACTCCAAATGCGCGGGCATCTCCCTGGGCAAATACTACGACCCGGACAACGACCACTACTTCACCACCAAACATGTGAAAAGCCCCACCCAGATGGAGCGGGACGCCGTGTGCCGGGGACAGTACCACGGCTGGCTGAAGGAAAAGGTTGGCAGCCACATCGTGCGGCGGTGCAACATCCACCACTGCGAGCAGGGAGGCATCATCGGCCGGATGGGAGGCGTGTTCTCCCTTATTGAGGACAACCACATCCACCACATCAACAACATGATGGGGCTGGGGGGCGCGGAGATTGCCGGCATCAAGATGCACGCCGCCATCGACGTGGTATACCGCCGCAACTACATCCACCACTGCACCATGGGCATTTGGTGCGACTGGGAGGCACAGGGTACCCGCATCACCCAGAACCTGTTCCACGACAACCAGCGGCCCGCCTTTGCCAAGCAGCTCAAGGGCGGCATGATGAGCCAGGATATCTTTGTGGAGGTGGGCCACGGCCCCACCCTCATCGACAACAATATCCTCCTCTCGGAGGCCTCCTTGCGGATGGCCACGGAAGGGGTGGCCATGGTCCACAACTTGATCTGCGGCGCCCTGACCTGCGTGGGCGGCGGCACCGGCCCCCGGTACACCCCCTATCACATCCCCCACCGGACAGAGGTGATGGGCTTTATGACCATCCTTCACGGGGACGACCGATTCTACAACAACATTTTCGTGCAGAAGTGGCCCGCCGCCCCCTTTACGGTGATCCACGACAGCGACGATGGCCAGGATGAGGAGAACCGGGAAGTGGGCACCCATGTGATGGACGAATATCCCACCTATGAGGAGTGGATTGCCCAGTTCGACATGGACACGGATACTCCGGACATGGCCAAGCTGGCCCCTGCCCACGAAGGCCGCCTGCCAGTTTGGGTGGAGGGCAACGCCTATTTAGGCGGCGCCAAAGCCTGCAAAAACGAGATTAACGGCCTGGTCAACAGCGAACAGCCCGTGCAGGTGGAAGTGGAGCTGGAAAACGGCAGGCCCGTGCTCTCCACCAACGTGTACGAGCTTTTAGAGGGCTTTACTGGCCGCCGGATCGACACCCAGGTGCTGGGGAAAGCCTTTGAGCCTGAGGAGTACTTTGAGAACCCGGACGGCACCCCCATCACCTTTGACCAAGATTACTTTGGGGACCATCGGGGCGCCCATCCCCTGCCCGGGCCCTTTGCCGGGAAAGATGCCGTGGGGCAACCCCTTTGGTAAAAAGCGCAGCACCCAACAGACAGAGACAGCACGGCTCCTCTCCCTATAGGGGGAGGGCCGCCCGGGAACAGGAGGCATCCTATGGAGTATAGAAAATTTGGAGACGCCTTTGTAGTGCGCATCGACAAGGGCGAGGAGATCGTGGCGCAGGTGCTGGAGCTGGCGAAACGGGAACATATCGCCTTGGCCAGCGTACAGGCCCTGGGCGCAGTCAACCGTTTTACCGCCGGTGTATTTGACACGCAGAAAAAGCAGTTTGCGGGCCACACCTTTGAGGGCTGCTTCGAGATTGTCTCCCTGACGGGAACCTTGACCACCAAGGAGGGCAAGCCCTACTGCCACCTGCACATGAGCGCGGGGGATCAGCAAGGCCATGTTTTTGGAGGCCACTTGAACGAGGCCTTCGTCAGCGCCACCTGTGAAATGGTGGTACTGCCCATGGCTGGCCAGGTGGAGCGGGCCTTTGATGAGGAGACCGGATTGAATCTCTTTCGGTTTTTATAAGAGCCGTTATCCGGCTTTTTGAGGAGGCAGAATAGGAAAGGCCCCGGGGGTTTTCCCCCGGGGCCTTTCCTGTTAGCGGCGGAGCATCAAGTCTTCCGCCATGCGGCGCACGTCCTCTTCGCTGTGGATCTCATCTTTGTGTTCCTCAATGGCAGCGCGCACTTCTTCTGGAAGCTCCTGCTCTCGATCCCGATGAGCCAAAAGGCTGTAGGTCAGGCCGGAGATGCCGTTGGCCTGGCCGTCTCCCCAAAAACACGGAAACAAAAAAATCACCCCCGAGAGGTAGCTTGCGCTGCCCTGGGGGTGATTACACCTGGGTTTGTTTTCTATTCCTGGAAGGCCTTTCAGGCCGCTGCTTTAGGCATTTTCAAAGAATTTTTCGTGAATGGCTTCCACAGCGCGATCCCCGTCTGCCTTATTCAGCAGGACGGAAATTTTGATCTCGCTGGTGGAGATCATCTGGATATTCACGCTGCGGGAGAACAACGCCTCAAACATTTCCGCAGCCACGCCGGGATGGGACTCCATGCCCGCGCCCACAATGGAAACCTTGGTCACATTGTCATCCGAGACAATGTTAGAGGCGCCCCAATTTTCCGCATGGGCCTGCAGCAGGGCAATGGCGTCATCCATTTTATTTTTGTCCACTGTAAAGCTGATATCCTTTGTTCCGTTGCGGCCAATGGACTGGAGAATAATATCCACATTGATGCCCTTGGCGGCCAGACGGGAGAAGATGCGGAAGGCCAGGCCCGGCTTATCCGGCACCCCGATGATGGAGATGCGGGCAATGTTGTCGTCTTTCGCCACCCCGCTGATGAGCATTTTTTCCACGTTGCTTTCCTCCTTCACAATGGTCCCCTTCCGCCGGGTCAGGCTGGAAAGGACTTCCAATTCAATGTTATACTTCTTGGCCATTTCCACCGAGCGGTTGTGCAGCACCTGGGCGCCCAGGGTGGCCAGCTCCAGCATTTCATCATAGGAAATGCTGGACAGCTTGATGGCCCCGGGGATCTTCCGGGGATCGGCGGTGTACACCCCGTCCACATCCGTAAAGATCTGGCACAGGTCGGCGTGCATGGTGGCGGCAATGGCCACCGCGCTGGTATCCGAACCGCCCCGGCCCAGGGTGGTCATGTCGCCATAGCGGTTTACGCCCTGGAAGCCCGTAACCACCACGATGCGGCGCTTATCCAGCTCCTGCTTGATGCGGGAGGGGTCCACCCGTTTGATGCGGGCGTTTCCGTAGTCGGAGGAGGTATCGAAGCCAGCCTGCCAGCCCAGCAGGGAAACCACCGGATATCCCATGCGCTCGATGGCCATAGCCAGCAACGCGGCGGAAATCTGTTCTCCGGAGGAGAGCAGCATATCCATCTCCCGTTTCGAGGGCCTGTCGTTGATTTCGGCGGCCTTGGCGATCAAGTCATCCGTGGTGTCTCCTTGGGCAGAGACCACCACTACCACATCATTGCCCTCCTTGTAGGTAGAGGTGACGATATCCGCCACATTGTTAAGGCGTTCGGCATCCTTTACGGAGGTGCCGCCGAACTTCTGTACAATCAATGCCATTACACATTCTTCCCTTCCTCCCGCCCCAAGCAAAGGGCGGGTCATCTCTCAAAAAAGCATTCCCACACAGGGATGTCCCAGGCTATTGTATGCGGCAAGGCCGCCAGGGGGAACCTACTCTATCACGATCTGGGCACCCTGGGGTGCGGCGGAGAGGATCTCCACCCGCCAGCCGGTGATGCCCTTGTCCTCCAGATGGGTGACACAGTTGCGGCCAAAGGCCTGGGCGTTGTCCGCGTCAATCATAGCGATGATGGTGGGCCCGGCGCCGCTGACATAGGTGCCCAAGGAGCCCAGCTCATAGCTCATGCGGAATACGTCGTCATAGTGGCCGATAAGGCCAGAGCGGTAGGGCTGGTGGATGCGGTCCTGCACCGCCACCCGCAGGTTCTCCAGCTTGCCAGAGAACAGCGAGGCGGTCATCAGGCCAGAGCGGGACAAGTTGTACACCGCGTCCTCCCGGGAATAGGTCTTGGGCAGGGCGGCCCGGGCCTCCTCGGTCTTCAGCTCGAAGGGGGGGATCATCACGGCAAAGCGGATCTTTTCCGAGACGGGCACGCTGACGCTGTACACCCGCTTGCCCTCCATGGCGGAGGCCACCAGTCCCCCGGAAAGGGCCGGGCTGGTATTGTCCGGGTGGCCTTCGATCTGGGCCGCCAGGTTGATCAAATCTGAGTGGGACAAGGGATTTCCCATAAAGCGGTTGGCCCCCAAAATACCCGCCACAATACAGGCGGAGCTGCTGCCCAGGCCCCGGGCCATGGGGATGTTGTTCTCCTGGATGATCTTCAGGCCCGGCAGCTTTTTGCCGCAGATCTCATACAAATGGCTGGCTGCCCAGAAGATCAGGTTGCTCTCATCCGTAGGGACCTTTACCCCATCTGTACAGCGAATCTCCAAAGTGTCGGACTCCTCCATCCACACCCGGTTCTGCATGGTCAGCGCAATGCCCAGAGAGTCAAACCCAGAGCCCAAGTTGGCGCTGGTGGCCGGCACGTCAATGCGAATCATCTGCTATCCTCTCCCCTCTCAAAAATCCGCGATGGTGATGCGGTTCTCCAAGCGCAGCCCCCGTTCCTCCAACGCGGGAAGCCGCTCCTCCAGCTGCCGCTGGGACAGCTGCTCCACTGTGAAACCCGCCTCCCCGGGAAGCTCGTCTTTGCGGATGAGGCGCACGGCGCTGGGGAACACCTGCTGGGCCTTGTCGAAGAGGGAGTCCGCATCCCCCTCCCCACCCACCCGGAGGAACAGGTCCTGGGGGGTGTCCTCCCAGGGCTGGACGTAATCGGGCTTGGCGTCCTCCCAGAAGAGGATTTTCCGGTCGGATTTTAAGTGGCGCACACAGTCGATGACATCGGCCACCACAGCGCTGGCGGTGGGCAGCTTGCCCGCCCCCTTGCCGTAGAACACCACATCGCCGGTGGCGTCGCCCCGGACCAGGATGCCATTGAACACGTCATCCACATTGGCCAGCTGGCTTTCCCGGGAAATAAACATGGGGGCCACCTGGATATGGATGCGGCCGTTTTCCAGCTTCTTCACCTCTCCAATGAGCTTGATGACCCCGCCCCAGGCATCCGCATAGCCCACATCCTCCTTCGTAATGGCCGTAATGCCCTCGGTATGGACCCCATCGGGGTACACATGGGTGCCATAGGCCAGAGAGGCCAGGATGCAGATTTTCCGGCAGGCATCGACACCCTCCACATCGGCGGAGGGGTCCCGCTCGGCGTAGCCCAGCTGCTGGGCCAGCTTCAGCGCGTCTGCAAAGGCCATGTGCTCACGGATCATTTTGGTGAGGATAAAATTGGTGGTGCCGTTTAAAATGCCGGCGATCTCCGTCATCTCATTGGCGGCCAGGCACTGGCTGATGGGGCGGATGATGGGGATGCCCCCTCCCACGCTGGCCTCAAAGAGGAAATTCAAGTTGTTTTTCTGGGCCAGTGCCAAGAGCTCCGCGCCTTTCTGGGCCACCAGCTCTTTGTTGGAGGTGACCACGCTCTTGCCGTGCTCCAAGCAGGCTTTGGTGTAGGAGAAAGCGGGCTCGAGGCCACCCATGACCTCCACCACGATTTTGACCTCGGGGTCGTTTAAAATGACGCTAAAATCCTTGGTGAAACGGTCTGCATAAGGCAGTTCGGGAAATTCCCGCAGGTCTAGGATATGCTTGACGCGAACCTCCTCTTTGGCACGCTTTTTGATGCTCTCCCTGTGGGAGAGGAGCACCTCCATCACGCCGGAGCCCACCACGCCGTGGCCCATCACTGCGATGTCCGCCATATATGTACCATCCCTTTCCTTGCCGGCAGGATCCCCCGGCAGCTCATTTTTCTATATTAGTCCACAATGCTGTCGATCTTGATGACGCCTTCCACCCGCTTCAAGCTTTCGATAAGCTCCCCCGGAGTAGGCTCCATCTTATCAATGCGGGCAGACACAGAGACAAACGCCCTCCCCTTTACGGGGATATTTTGATTCACCGTGAGGATGTTGGCGCCCGCCTGGTAAAAGACCGTAAGAAGGCTAACCAACACCCCCGGCCGGTCCGTCAGATTCACCTGAACGGTTAATATGCCGGAGGAGGCCTTCTGCGTGTAAGGGAACACAGCGTCCCGGTATTTATAATACACACTGCGGGAAATTCCCGCCATGCGCACCGCCTCTGAGGTGGTGGAGGCCTCGCCGCTCTCTAGGAGGGCGTTTGCCTTTACCACCTTTTGATACACCTCTGGCAAGGCGTTTTCGTCTACAACAAGGTAAGAATCGCTTTTCATTGTTCACCTACAAAATACGTTTGTATTGTCACAGCGAACAGTTTACCACATAGAAGCGGAAAAATCAACCCCTGCATACAACAAAAACTGCCGAAACGAGAAAAATTCTCACGGCAGTTTTTGCATATTTATCCAGTGCTGCTCCTCACCCGCTGGCAGTCCCACCGCCCGTTCCGGTGTTGGTGCCGTCTGTCACACCGCCATCTCCTTCAGAGGAAGAGGAAGGCGGCTCCGGTGTAGGCGTGCTTTCATCAGGTCCCGGAGGGGGCTCTGGCGTGGGTTCGGACGGCGCGGGTGTGGGCGTTTCCACCGCAGGAGGCATGGGGCTTTCCACCCCAGAGGAGGGATCGTCTGTAGCGCCAGGAGTGGGCTCTGTGCTGGGCCCGGGCGAGACAGAAGGTTCCTGCGAGGGATTGGCGCTGGGCTCTGTGGAAGGCTCCGCAGAGGGTTCTACGCTGGGAGAGGGAGAGATGGAAGCCGCGGGGCCCGCGATATGGTCGCTGCCGCCGTTGCAGGTGCCGGGCAGGTTGTTCACATCGTACCAGCCCACAGCGGTGTCGTAGCAACTGGGCCCGGCGATCTTGCCGCTGCTGCGGCAGAAGGTGTACTGGGTCACGTTGTCGCTGAGGACCCAGCTCTTATCGGACCAGTCGTAGTTGTTGTTCAGGTATTGGATGACTGCCTTCCAGGTGACCTTACATGTGTTGGAGTCCCACAATTCCTGCCCAATCTCATAGCCGTTCCAAAGGCCCGCCACGCAGAAGGGGGTGCCACCCACAAAGTACAGGTCTTTGGCGTCATCAGTGGTACCGGTCTTGGCGAACATGTCCACGCCAATGTCATACATGATATTGGCCGCCGTACCGTTATACCCCTCTACGGGCCGGTGGAGCAGCTTGTTCATCACCGTGGCGTTCTCCGTGGACATGACCTGCTCGCCGGTGTTATCCCGGTTGTCCAGGATGACGTTGCCGTCGTGGTCCTTCACATAGGTGTAGGTGTAGGGCTCGTAATAATAGCCGCCGTTGGCAAAGACGCAGAAAGCCGCCGTCATCTCACGCACCGTGACGCCGTAGGACATGCCGCCCAAAGCCATAGCGGACAAGCTGTGGGAGTCCTCCTCTGTAAGGGTGGTGAAATGGAGTTTCTGAGTCAGCCACTCATAGCAGGATTCCGGAGTGAGGGTCTGAGCCAGCCAGGCAGCGGGGGCGTTCTGAGAGACCTCGATGGCCTCGTCCACATTCATGGCGCCGGTGTACTGGCGGGACACGTTCTGGGGGCCTTCCTGGGTGGAGCCCTCTCCAAAATAGCCCGGCACAGGGATATCGTTGAGCACGGAGCCATAGGTGATCTCCCCTGTCTCGATGCCCAAAGAATAGACGCTCAGAGGTTTGAAGGAAGAGCCGGGCTGCCGGGTGGCGTCGGTGGCGTTGTTATAGAGACGCACGCCCTCTCGTTCGTCACGGCTGCCCACCACCGCGATGACCCGGCCGGTGTAGGGGTCCATAACAAACAGGCCCGCTTGAATATCCGGGTCCTCGGGCATATTCTCCCCGCTGACGAACATGTTCTCCAGGTCCGTCTGGATCTGGGGGTCCATGGCGGAGTGGATCTCCAGGCCGGAGTTGTAGATCATATCCACGGCGATGTCGTAGGAATAGCCGTATGTGTCCATCAGGTCCGCGACGATGTCCTCAAACATGGTGTCGATATACCAGTTCCAGTCGTTGACGTCCTGCTGTTCTTCCACGCTTTCCGTCTCCTGGGACTGGTTGCCATCAAAGGTCATGGCGGCCAGTTCTGCGGTGGCCTGGTTGTACTCCTCCTCTGTGATGGGGGCCAGCTGGCCCTCCATCTCGGAGCTGATCACCAGTTCCTGGTTATCGCCATTGTCAACGCCGTCGGAAAGCTCCCACATACGGTCCAGAACTGTCTGGGCGCGGGTCTTTGACTCTTCTGGGAATACCAGCGGATTGTACTGGGAAGGGTTCTGGGTAATGCCCGCAATCAGGGCGCACTCCGCCAAAGAGCACTCCCCTATGCTTTTCCCGAAATAGGTTTGAGCGGCGGCCTCAACGCCCTGGCATTGACCGCCATAGTTGACCACGTTGAGGTAGGCCTCCAAGATCTGCTGCTTAGAGTACTTCTTTTCCATGTTCAGGGCGGTAAAGATCTCCCGCACCTTTCGGAGGATGGAGTAATCATTCTCATCCGTGATATTTTTAATCAACTGCTGCGTCAGGGTAGAGCCACCGCCGCTGCCGCCGGAGAAGAGCTTGCGGACGGCGTTGAGGGTGGTGCGCCAGTCCACGCCGCTGTGTTCGCAAAAGCGGTGGTCCTCAATGGCCACCTGGGCGGTTTTCATATAGGCGGGGATGTCGTTCAGAGAAGCCCACACCCGGTTTTCGTCGGCGTGGATGGTCATATACTCCGTGGAGTTCCCCTCTTTGTCATCCACATAAACAAAGCTGGAATAGTTTAGGGAGATGGAGTTCAAATCTGGGGCTTCAATATCCCGGAAGCTGAGCAGAAACGCCGCCACAGAGAGGAACACCAGCACGCCTGTGATGAACAGGACGCACAGGATGGTCTTAACGGCCTTCCACACCATGCCACCCATGGTTTTGGCAGTGGCTCCGGCTGTCTGGGCAAGCTCTCCCTCGGTGCGCTGGGAGGGAATGCCTGAAGAAGTGGTATTGTACTTATTCAAATCCTTTTTATCTAACACGGTTTCCTCCTTGCGGCGCAAAAACGCCTACGGTTTGGCATAATCAGGGAAAAACATCCCATACTTCTGCCGAGGTGATATTCTTTGGATGACAAAAAGCAGAAAGACTACAAAAAGCCCACCCTGCTGCTACTGCTGGTCGCCGCGGGAGCCCTGGTGACGGCCTGCGCCGCCTTCTCCCTCAGGCAGGAGGCGGCCGTGCCCGCACAGGCAGGCACAACCCAAAACGATATGAGCTATTATACTCCAAAGCCTGCCGCAAGTCAAGAAAGCCCGGCGGCGGCCCAGCCGGAGCAGGATGGGCCCTACCGGGTGGCCCTGTATGAAGGAAAGATCGGAGTTTTCCAATTGGGAGCCGCCGAGCCATTTCTCACAGCGGACGTGGATGTGTACCTGCTGCCGGAAGAGGACATTGCCCTGCTGCGCAAGGGGCTGACGGCCCAAAGCCTAACAGAGGTAAAATCTATTCTTGAAGACTATGAATAAGTAAAGCCAGCGCCCTGCCGGGACCCCGGCAGGGCGCTGGCGGGCGGGAAGCTGATTTACTTCATGCCCTTCTCGTAGCTCTCGATCATCTTCTTGACCATCTGGCCGCCGATGGAGCCGGCCTGGCGGGAGGTCAGGTCGCCGTTATAACCCTGCTTCAGGCTGACGCCCACCTCAGAGGCAGACTGCTGCTTGAAACGCTCCATCGCTTCCTTCGCTTCGGGAACCATAGTAGAATTGCTTTTCATAACTCCGTTCTCCTTCAAAAGAATTTTTCTCGCGTTTGCATTAGCTAGTGTGACTCTCAAAGGAGGACTTATGAATGACAATTCTTTCTAAAAACGGGGAATTCCGCCTGCCTGGCCAGCAGTCCCCTTTTCAATCATCCGCGCTTTTCGTAATACCTGCTGGCGGCAAGGCTGAGGATCAACAGCACCACAGCCGCTCCGCACAGCGTGACAGCCACCGCAAGAGCTTCGGGGCGTTTACCCACCGCATACACAAACACCGCAAGGACGCACCCCGCGTACAGCAGCAGGTTGAACACCCGCAGCACAGCTTGGCAGCTTTTCATAGCCAGGTAAACGTCCCTTTCATCGGCGGAGGCGGCAGCTTCTTCCGCCCAGCTTTTGGTGTGGAACCCCTGGTACAGCAGCGTCAAAAACCACACTAACGCCAGGATGGCTGAAAACAGGAACCGTACTCTCCCCTGGGCGATGTAGACAAACAGGCTGAAGCCTGCCAAGACCAACGCCAAAAAGGCCAACGCGATGGCCCGTTTATTTTTCACTTTCATGCTGCATCTCCCCCTTCGGATCATCCCCGTTTTTCATAATAAAGATTGACGCACAACAACAGCAAGAAGAGGAACAGCACGGCTCCTGCCAGCGTGACCGCCACCGGCAGGAGAAACTCCAGGTGGTACACGCTGTACATCCAGAAACACAGCGCCGAGGCGATGAACAGGCATTTGTTAAAAACGCTCATGGCAGTGCGGCTGGCCTTCATGGCCAAGTACAGATCCCGTTCGTCGGCCTGGTCGGCCACACGTTCCTCGATGGGCTTTTTGTGGAAGGCGTCGTACACGCTGACCACGCCCCAGGCAAAGGTGACAAACCCGCTGAGCAGAAAGCGAAGCTCCTGTCCCCGGAAACAGTAGACCACCCAAAACAGGACGGTGCAGGCGGCCATCACGCAGGCCAAAACAAAATTGTACTTGCTTTTCACGCGTTTCATGGTGTAACCCTCCGTTCAGTTTTTCGACTCGTGGTACAGGGCGGAGAAAAACTCCGCGAAAAAGGAAATGGTGAGGGAGAAGGCCAGCCCCACCGCGATGGCCAGAAGCAGCTTCTCCCCGGTGACGGCCCCAGCCACCAGCAGCAGCGCCATCAGACCAAAGGACACAAGGCGCGTCCAGCGGAAGGCGGAAGTACGGGTTTTCCAATTCACCAGGATATTGCGCTCATCCCGCTCCTCGATCTTGTCTTCCCGTGAGAATTTGGGAGACAGGCTGCGCAGCAGGGAGCTGACCCCCAGCAGAAGCAGCGCCCCCACCAGAATGCCGGTGGAAAGGCCGAAGTCCCGCCGCCACAAGGACAGGGCCAGGTTTAGAATACCCAGGGCGGCCATGCCCAGCCCCGCCCAGAAATTCTTCTTATGATAGATTCTCACGGGTTTCATCCTCCCTTTTCAAATTCTCCTCCAGGCAGCAAAGCTCCTCCACGGTGACGCCGAACACTTTGGCCATGCGGTAGCTGAGCATCAAGGAGGGGCTGTACTGCCCCTTCTCAATAGAGATGATGGTGCGGGAGGAAACATGGACCAGGTCCGCCAACTGTTGCTGGGTCAGCCCGTGCTGGGCCCGCAGCTCTTTCACTTTTGTGAGCATCCCGCGCCTCCTCTCGAATATGAAGTTCGCTTCACGTGAAGCCAACTTCATATTACACGATAGTTCTCCCCTTGTCAAGGGGGGGAACATAAAAAAGAGCCGCCCCTTGCAGGGACAGCTCTTTCAGCCTTGTAGCATGGTTATTGCCGCTCATCCAGCAGCTTTTCCGTGGCGGCCAGGCGGACGCAGATGCACAGCAGGTGCATGGCCTGCCGCAGCTCCTCCTGGGGCGGGAAGGTGGGGGCCACCCGGATGTTGCTATCGTTGGGGTCCGCCCCATAGGGGAAGGTGGCGCCCGCGTCGGTGAGCACCACGCCCGCCTCCTTGCACAGGGAGACCACCCGCTTGGCACAGCCGTTCATCACGTCCAGGTTGACAAAGTAGCCGCCGTTGGGCTTGCTCCACTTGGCGATGCCCAGGTCGCCCAGCTCCCGTTCCAGGGACTCCTCCACGATCCGGAACTTGGGCTCCAGAATCTTCCGGTGGCCCTGCATCAAGGCGTGAACGCCGTTGATGTCGTGGAGGAACAGGATGTGCCGCAGCTGGTTCAGCTTATCCGGGCCGATGGTCTGGGTGGTAATGCGGCGCTTCAGATCTTCGATATTCCGCTTGCTGGCGGCCAGGGCCGCCACACCCGCTCCGGGGAAGGAAATCTTGGAGGTGGAGGCGAAGAACAGCACGTTGTCCTCGGTGCCCTGCTTCAGGCACTCTGCATACAGGTCCAGCAATGTGTCCGGCGTGTCGGTCAGGTCGTGGACGCAGTAGGCGTTGTCCCACATGATGCGGAAATCCTTTGCGGCGGGCTTCAGGGCCGCGAACCGCCGGACGGTCTCATCGGAATAGGTGATGCCCGTGGGGTTGGAGTACTTGGGCACGCACCAACAGCCCTTGATGGTGTCATCCTCTGCCACCAGCCGCTCGATCAGGTCCATATCCGGGCCGGTCTTCAGCATGGGGACAGGGATCATCTCAAAGCCGAAATACTCCGTCACCGCGAAATGGCGGTCATAGCCGGGGGCGGGACACAGGAATTTGACCTTTTCCTGGCGGGCCCAAGGGGCACAGCCGCTGTAGCCGTGGGTAAAGCCCTGAGAGATGCAGTCGAACATCATCTGCAGGCTGGAGTTGTTTCCCAAGATGATTTGGTCCGCGGGGACATCCATCATCTTGCTGAAGATAGCGCGCATCTCCGGCAAGCCGTTCCATACACCGTAATTCCGGCAGTCATCGCCGTTGGAGTTGGCAAACTCGCTGCGGGCGTGCAGGGCCTCTAAAACGCCCAGCGCCAGATCCAGCTGCTCGGCGCAGGGCTTTCCCCGGGCCATATTCAGCTGCAAATGCAAGCTCTTAAAGTCCTCGTACTGCTCCACGGCTTCCTGGTGGAGCTGCCGCAGCTCTTCTGTGGTTTTTGCCGCCAGCTTCATCACAACATCTCCCATTTTATGTAAAATTTGAATGGCATATCCCTTGTGCTGTTCATTTTCACCCAGCAAACTTTTCATATTGTACCCTATCTCGCCAAAAAATGCAAGATGATTTTCGCCCTCCTTCATATTTTACGTTTTGTATGAGGCCGTTCCCATCCGGTGCGCTTTTCTGTGCAACCTTCTCAAGCTGTGGGACAGCCGGGAAAGAGGTTTGTAGTTTGCAGGGAAATGTGCTATAATACTTTCTGTTACGGCAAATTCGGCAACTATTTTCAGAGTCTTATGGAGGAATCATATGGGCGGATTTTTTGGAGTAGCCTCGAAAGAGGACTGCATGTTCGACCTGTTCTTCGGGACAGACTATCACTCTCACCTGGGCACCCGCCGGGCGGGCATGGCTGTGTATGACCGGGAAAAGGGCTTTGACCGGGCCATCCACAATATTGAAAATTCCCCCTTCCGGACCAAGTTTGACAAGGACGTGGCCAGCATGAAGGGTGGGCTGGGAATTGGCTGCATCTCGGATTATGAGCCCCAGCCCCTGATTGTGCGCTCTCACCACGGCACCTATGCCATTGTCACGGTGGGCAAGATCAACAACACCAACGAGATTGTGGAACAGCTCTTTAAGAACGGCCACTCCCACTTTCTGGAGATGAGCGGGGGCGATGTGAACGCCACCGAACTGGTGGCCTCAGTCATCAACCAGAAGCCCAATCTCATCGAGGGCATCCAGTACGCCCAGGAAGTGATCGACGGCTCGATGACCATGCTCATCATGACCCCCAAGGGCATCTTGGCCGCACGGGACAAGCTGGGCCGCACCCCGGTGGCCATCGGCCGCAAAGAGGGCGCTTACTGCGTCTCCTTTGAGAGCTTTGCCTATTTGAACTTGGGCTACACCTCGGAGCGGGAGCTGGGCCCTGGGGAGATTGCCATTGTCACGCCGGAGGGCGTGCAGACCCTGGTGAAGCCTGGGGAGGAAATGCGCATCTGCACCTTCCTGTGGGTGTATTACGGCTACCCCTCCTCCTCCTATGAAGGCGTCAGCGTAGAGGAGATGCGCTACCGCTGCGGCGCCATGCTGGCCCGCCGGGACGACGCCCATCCCGACACGGTGGCCGGCGTGCCCGACTCTGGCACAGCCCACGCCATCGGCTACGCCAACGAGAGCGGCATTCCTTTCTCCCGGCCCTTTATCAAGTATACGCCCACCTGGCCCAGGTCGTTCATGCCCACGATGCAGAGCCAGCGGAACCTGATTGCAAAAATGAAGCTGATCCCCGTTCACGAGCTGATCCAGGACCGGAGCCTGCTTTTGATCGACGACTCCATTGTCCGGGGCACCCAGCTGCGGGAGACCACCGAGTTTTTGTACCAGAGCGGCGCCCGGGAGGTCCATGTGCGGCCTGCCTGCCCTCCCCTGCTTTACGGGTGTAAGTACCTGAACTTCTCCCGGTCCACCTCAGTAATGGACCTGATCACCCGGCGGGTCATCAAGGAAATGGAGGGCACCGAAGAGCCCGCCAACCTGGCGCGGTACGCCGACCCGGAGAGCGGCGAGTACAGCGCCATGCTGGAATACATCGGCAAAAAGCTGAACTTCACCTCCCTGCGCTACCACCGGCTGGACGACATGATTGAGTCTGTGGGCATTGACAAGTGCAAGCTGTGCACCTATTGCTGGGATGGCAGGGAGTGAGCCCAGTGCCCTGGGACGGCCCCAGGGGCTCATAATCCGGCAATACCGCAAGGCGGACCAAGAGGCCCTGGCAGCGCTATTTTACCAGATCCAGCGGGAAGAATTCCCCTGGGTGGATGGGGATACCCTCTCCCTTCAAGACTTTGAGCGCGCTACAGAAGGCGAGCGGATTTTCGTTGCAGAACTTGATGGGGTTCTAGCGGGCTTTTGCTCCGTATGGGAGCCGGACAGCTTTGTCCACAATCTGTTTGTGGCAAAGGGCTGCCGCCGGGCCGGTGTGGGCAGCGCCCTGCTGGAAAGGGCCGCCCAAGAGTTCCCCATTCCTTTGACATTGAAATGCGTGGCGGAAAACCGCCCGGCACTGAAATATTACCTCTCCCATGGATGGAAAATCCAGCAAGAAGGCTACAGCCAAGACGGCCCCTACTATTTGATGGCTTTTGACGGAAAGGGATAAGAGTACAGCCTCTTCCCCGGTTCACGATAAAAAGGGCGGCGGAAAATTTTTCCGCCGCTTTTTTCTCTATTTTCCCTTCCAATGCCCTAGCCCTGGAAGCCGGGCCCGCAAGTAGGCCCGCACCTGTTCGGGAGGCCGCTCCGCGGTGGCCATGGTACCTGCCAAGAACTCTATGAGCTCCTCCAGGCTGGAGTAAACGAACTTTCCCCCTGTATAACACCACTTGCAGTAGTCCTCATTAAAGGAGCCGTCTGGCTCCCGGCTGAGAACGCCATCGTCCTCCAAGGGCATACCGCAGCATTGGCAGACAAGCCTTCTGGGCGAGCCCAAAAGCGTATTGATGGAAACGTCATACAGGGCGGAAAGGCGCTGGAGGGTTTCCGGCCCGGGAAGGGTCTCCCCCATCTCCCATCGAGACACCGCCTGGCGGGTGACAAAGAGCCTTTCGGCCAGCTCCTCTTGGGAAAAGCCCCGCTTTGTCCGCAGGGCCAATAAGACCTCTTTTGCTTCCATTTACATTCACCTCACGGACAAGTATACAGGAAAGCCTCTGCCAGGGCAAGCAACAGGCTGTTGCTTGCCCACTTACTCCAGGAGGAAGATAGGCGCCCCAGCACCGCATGGCCCACATTCCGGAGGCCTGGGGCGGTTTCTCTCAAAAAACAAGGGGCCTGCGTTGCCGCAGGCCCCTTGTGAATGTTTGGGATTTAGAACTCCGCCACACCGGTGGTGCGGGGGAAGGGCAGCACGTCCCGGATGTTGGCAATGCCGGTGAGGTACATCACCAGCCGCTCGAAGCCGATGCCGAAGCCCGCGTGCTTGTTGCCGCCAAAGCGCCGCAGGTCCAAGTACCACCAGTAGTCCTCCTCGTTGAGGCCCAGCTCCCGGATGCGCTGGAGCAGCACGTCATAACGCTCCTCGCGCTGGCTGGCGCCCACCAGCTCGCCGATGCCGGGGACCAGCAGATCGGTGGCAGCCACAGTCTTGCCGTCGTCGTTGAGACGCATATAGAAAGCCTTGATCTCCTTGGGATAGTCGGTGACGAACACCGGCTTGCCAAAGTGCTTCTCCGTCAGGAACTTCTCGTGCTCGGTCTGCAGGTCGCAGCCCCAGCTCACTTTGAACTCGAACTCATCGTTGTGGGGCTCCAGGATCTTCACCGCGTCTGTGTAGCTGACCCGGACGAAATCGGAGCTGGCCACATGGCGCAGCCGGTCCAGAAGGCCCTTATCCACAAACTGATTGCAGAACTCCATGTCCTGGGGGCAGGTCTCCAGCACATAGTTGATGACATATTTGATGGCCGCCTCGATGACGTCCATGTCATCGGTCAGGTCGGCGAAGGCCATCTCAGGTTCGATCATCCAGAACTCCGCGGCATGGCGCTGGGTGTAGGAGCGCTCCGCCCGGAAGGTGGGACCGAAGGTGTACACCTTGCCGAAGGCCATGGCCATACACTCCGCCTCCAGCTGGCCGGATACCGTGAGGGACGTGGGCTTCTGGAAGAAGTCCTCCTTGTAGTTGACGGTGCCGTCCTCATTTTTAGGCAGATTCTCCAGGTCCAGGGTAGTCACCTGGAACATCTCCCCCGCGCCCTCGCAATCGCTGCCAGTGATGATGGGGGTGTGAGCGTAGACGAAGCCATTCTCCTGGAAGAATTTGTGAATGCCGAAGGCCGCGGCGGAACGCACCCGGTAGGCCGCGCTGTACAGGTTGGTGCGGGGCCGCAGGTGGGCAATGGTGCGCAGGAACTCCACTGTGTGGCGTTTTTTCTGCAGGGGGTATTCCGGAGAAGAGGCGCCCTCCACCACAATCTCAGAGGCGTGGATCTCAAAGGGCTGCTTGGCCTGGGGGGTCTCCAACAGAGTGCCCGTAACGCGCAGGGCAGCGCCCACATTCTGGGAAGCGATCTCCTTAAAATTCTCGATCTTCCCATCTTCAAACACCACCTGCACACCTTTGAAGGAGGTGCCGTCGTTCAGGTCGATAAAGCCCAGGGCTTTGGAGTCCCGGATAGACCGGGCCCAGCCGCAGACGGTGACGGTCTTCCCCGCATAGGAGGGAAGGTCCTTGTAAAACGCTGCTACTTCGTCTCTCTTCATACTCTGGCGCGGCACCAAAGGCCGCTCCCTTCCTTTCCCTTTCAAATTGAAACAATGAATACATGATACCCCACGAAAGCCCATCTGGCAAGGGGAAAATATGAAAAAACGCTGAATTCAAAGAATTCAGCGTTTTAATGGCGGAGAGGATGCGACTCGAACGCACAATGCCTTGCGGCACACCACATTTCCAATGTGGCTCCTTACCATTAGAATACCTCTCCGTATGGCGCTTGATTATTATAACGGATGTTTCCGAAAAAATCAAGAGGGAATTGAAAAAATTTTTTCTTTTCTTTTTTCGGCCCTTTTTCCCCTCTTTTTTCCAGGGCCCGCCGGCGCCCCGTGCCGCTTTCCCCTTTGAATTTGTGTTAAATCCATGTAAAATCCGCCGGAATTCCCGCAAAAAACAGCGATTGTGATTTGAACATCCCCCTGGATTTTGGTATAATAAAAAAAGTTCAAAATTCATTTTTTAGGAGGGGTTCCTCTTGAACAAGAAAAGCGCAGCCCGCACGGCCGCTGTCATTGAGATCGGCACCAACAATGTGCGGATGCGGGTCTCCCAGTGGAGCAAGGGCCGCCTTGCCACGCTGGACCGCCTGGAGTATCCCGTCAGCCTGGGGCACGATGTGTTTTCCAGCGGGTCCATCAGCTTTGACAGCCTGCGGGAAATCTCCAGCGTGCTCTCTAAATTTTCAGCCGCGCTGCTTTCCTACAATATCGAGAAGCCCAAGGTCATCTCCTGCACGGCCCTGCGGGAGGCTAAAAACCGGGCTTTGGTGGCGGATCAGCTGAAGGTGCGCAACGGCGTAGACGTGACCGTGCTGGAGGACAGCCAAGAAAAAGCCTACATCTATCAGGAAATCATCGAAAAGCTCAACGGCTGCCAGCTGGAAAACGGCAACACCATGATCGCCTATGTGGGCTCTGGCAGCATTGGCGTGGCCGTGTATGACGGGCAGCGGGTTGTTTATTCCCAGAACATCTCCATGGGCGCCTTAAAGCTGCACGACGTGCTGCGGAGCTTGCGCCAGGAAGCGGAGGACTTCCATTATATAATAGAGGAATACCTGGACACCATTTTCAACCGCATTGCCATCTCCGGCTTCCAGGTTAAAAACCTGATCCTCACGGGCTCGCAGCTGGAACTGGTGGCCAGCCTGTGCGAAGCCAAAAAATCCGGCGCCCCTTATGAGATCAGTGTGAAAAAGCTCACCAGCCTATATCAATCCCTGCGCACTGCCACGGCAGAGAGCATTGCCAACCGCTTTGGCATTTCCGAGGAGCGGGCGGCCCTGCTGTACACATCGCTTTCCATCTACACGGGTTTTCTGCGGTTTTGCCCTCAGGCGGAAACCGTTATCTCTCCCCCGGTGGACATTTCCGAAGCCATTCTTCGCCGTACGCTGATGCCCAAGGCGGCTTCCACCCTTGCTGCCGACCTGCGGGAAAGCGCCATTGCCTGTGCCCAGACCACGGCGCGGAGCTTTGGATGTGACCTGGAACACTCTGCCGCCATTGCCGGGACCTGCAGTAAGCTCTTTGACCGGCTGAAGAAGATCCATGGGCTGGATTCCTCTAAGCGGCTGCTGCTGGAGCTGGCGGCCATTCTTCACAGCTGCGGCAGCTTTGTGAACGTGCGGCAGCACAACCAGTGCACCTTCGACCTGATTAAGGGCATGGATATCTTCGGCCTGCGCCAAAGCGAGGTGCTGGAGACCGCTTTTGTGGCGGGCAGCATTTCGGACAACCTTTCTGTGGAGGAAAACCCGGATTTTGCCTGGCTGCCTATGGAGGAGCGCATTGTCATCTCCAAGATGTCCGCCATTTTCCGGCTGGCCAACGCCCTGGACAAGTCCCACCGGGGCAAGCTGCGGGACCTGAAGATCACCCTGGAGGACGACCAGGTGATCTTTAAAGCCAAAGCTTCAGAAAACACGCTGCTGGAGCGGTGGGCCTTTACGGAATCGGCCCAGTACTTTAAGGAGGTGTTCGGCCTTTCCCCCGAGCTCTCCATCAAATTTGACATGATATGAGGTGTTATTTATGGCGGAAAAGAGGATGCCCTATTACAATCGGGAACTGAGCTGGATGGACTTTAACGCCCGGGTGCTGGAGGAGGCCACGAAAAAGGAGAACCCCTTGATGGAGCGGCTGCGCTTCCTGGCCATCACCGGGTCGAACCTGGATGAATTTTTCATGGTGCGTGTGGCCGGCGTCAAAGCCCAGGTCAACTCAAAATACAAGCAGAAGGGCAACGACTTTGACTTAACCCCCCAGGAGCTGCTGCCCCTTTTGGAAGAAAAGACCCACCGCTTTATGGAGCGGCAGTACTCCTGCCTGCACCGCTCCATTCTTCCTGCCCTGGAAAAGCAGGGCATCCGGTTCCTCTCTGTGGAAGAAATGGACGGCAGGCAGAGGGAGTACCTCTCTCAGTACTTTCAGCGGGTTCTGTTCCCCGTGCTGACCCCCTTGGCGGTGGACAGCAGCCGCCCCTTCCCCCTGCTGGCCAACAAGTCCCTGAATATTGCCGTATGCCTGAAAAGCAAAGAACACAATAAAGAGGAAAAGGTGTTTGCCATTGTGCAGGTGCCCTCCATCCTCCCGCGGTTTTTAGAGCTTCCCGCCAATGCGGGGGCCCGGCAGTTCACCCTGCTGGAGGAGGTCATTATCCACAAGCTGGACGAGCTGTTTGAGCTACACGATATTGTGGCCGCCTGCCCCTTCCGGGTGACCCGGGACTCTGACCAGGAGATTGACGACGAGGCCGAGGACTTTATGAGCGAGGTGAAGAAGTCCATCAAGCGGCGCAAGCGGGGCCGGCCTGTGCGGCTGGAGCTGCTGAACAAATGCAACGCCTCCATCAAAAGTTTTCTCATTGAAATGCTGGGCATCAAGAAGAACGAGATCTATGAGGTGCCCGGCCCCCTGGATTTGACCTTCCTCTCCAAATTTGCGGGGGTGAAGGGGTTCGAGTCCCTGTGCTTTGAGCCCATCCGCCCGGTGACCCCTCCGGCGGACTTCTGGGGCTACACGGACATTTTTGAGGCCATCCGGGAGAAGGACCGAATGGTGCACCACCCCTATGAGAGCTTTGACTGCGTGGTGCAGTTCATCGAACAGGCGGCCGAGGATGAAAATGTTCTGGCCATCAAGCAGACGCTGTACCGGGTCTCCGGCAACTCGCCCATCATCGCGGCGCTGATCAAAGCTGTGGAGAACGGCAAGCAGGTGACCGTGCTGGTGGAACTGAAGGCTCGCTTTGACGAGGAGAACAACATCAACTGGGCCAACAAGCTGGAAAAAGCGGGCTGCCACGTCATCTACGGCCTGCAGGGGCTGAAAACCCACTGCAAGATCGCCCTGGTGGTGCGCCAGGAGGAGGACGGCATCCGCCGCTACCTGCACCTGGGCACCGGCAACTACAACGACTCCACCGCCAAGATCTACACGGACGTGGGCCTGTTCACCTGCAACAGCCAGTACGGGGCGGACGCCTCTTCCCTGTTCAACGTAATCACAGGCTATTCCCGGCCCCCGGAGTACCGCCACTTTGTGGTGGCGCCCCATGGGATGCGGGCCTTCTTCCGCCGGATGATCCAAAACGAGACGGAAAACGCCAAAAAGGGCCTGCCCAGCGGCATCACCGCCAAGGTCAACTCCCTGGTGGACCCGGAGATCATCTCCCTGCTGTACGAGGCCTCTCAGGCAGGGGTGCCCGTAAAACTGGTGGTGCGAGGCATCTGCTGCCTCATTCCTGGGCTGGAGGGCGTCAGTGAAAACATCACGGTCATCAGCATTGTGGGACAGCTGTTGGAACACAGCCGGGTATTCAAGTTTGAAAACGCGGGCAACCCTAAGATCTACATGGGCAGCGCCGACTGGATGCCCCGCAACCTGGACCGCCGCATTGAGCTGGTGTTCCCCATTGAGGACGAAGACCTGAAACAGCGGGCCTTTGAGATTCTGGACATTCTGCTGAACGACAACACCAACGCCCGGATGATGCTGCCGGACACCAGCTATCAGCACGTATCCCGCCGCGGCCGCACTGCCTGCAGCAGCCAGCTGACCTTCTACCGCATTGCCAAGGAGCGCCTGAAGGCCAAGGAAGAGCTGCAGAAGGACAGCCCTCTCATCCCCATCCATTCCGCTGAAGAGAGCGCAGGCACTTGACAGCGGAAGGAAGTTTGGTACAATATTGGTATAAAATGCTGCCGGAAAGAGTCGGGTACTGGCGGCTGGGCAGATGATTTTCAGAGAGGATGATCAAATTGAAGCGTGTGGGTATTTTGACCAGCGGCGGTGACTGCCAAGGCTTAAATGCCGCCATCCGCGGCGTGGCCAAGGGGCTCTATCAGGAATTTGGCAAGGATGTGGAAATTTACGGCATCAAGGACGGCTACAAGGGGCTGATCTTTGGAGAATATAAGAAGATGGCAGAGTCGGATTTTTCCGGCATCCTCACCTTGGGGGGCACACTGCTGGGCACCTCCCGCCAGCCCTTCAAGACCATGCGGGTCATTGACGAAAACAGCGTGGACAAAGTGAAGTCCATGAAGGAAAACTACAAAAAAATGAAGCTGGACTGCCTGGTGATCCTGGGGGGCAACGGCACCCAGAAGACTGCCAACCTGCTGCGGGAAGAGGGGCTGAACGTCATTCACCTGCCCAAGACCATCGACAACGATATCTGGGGCACTGACGTGACCTTTGGCTTCCACAGCGCGGTGGAGATCGCCACCAATGTCATCGACTGCATCCATACCACAGCCACCTCTCACGGGCGGGTATTTATTGTGGAGGTGATGGGCCACAAGGTGGGATGGCTGACCCTGTCCGCGGGCATTGCGGGCGGCGCGGACGTCATTCTGCTGCCGGAGATCCCCTATGACATTGACAAGGTGGCCAAGTGCCTGAACGACCGCATCAAACGGGGCAAAAAATTCTCCATTCTGGCGGTAGCCGAGGGTGCCATCTCCAAGGAGGAGGCGGCCCTTTCCAAAAAAGAGCGGAAAAAGGCCCGGGAGAATTTCCCCCATCCCTCCATTGTGTACCGCATTGCCGAGGAGCTTTCTGAGAAGATCGACAACGAAATCCGGGTCTGTGTGCCAGGCCATTTCCAGCGCGGCGGCAGCCCCTGTGCCTATGACCGGGTTCTGTGCACCCGGCTGGGGGCCACTGCTGCCCGGTTCATCAAGGAAAAGACCTTTGGCGTGATGGTGGGCATGGTGAACGGTCAGTGCACACCTGTGCCGCTGGAGAATGTAGCCGGTAAGCTGAAGAGCGTGCCTGTGGACTGCGATGAGATCAAGGCTGCCCGGCAAATTGGAATCAGCTTTGGCGATTGATTTCCCCCTTTATAAGCAATAACGCGTGCCCGGCAAGGTGCTCTTTGCCGGGTTCCGCTATTTTATCAAACATACTATGAGGAGTTGTTTTTATGAAATTCTCTGTCAGTCTCTACAGTTTTTACAGCGCCATTCAAAGCGGGGAGATGACCTCTGAGGAGTGCATCCTCGCCGCCAAGGAGCTTGGCTTCGACGCGGTGGAAGCCGTGGACTTCGTGAACTTCAGCGGCACCCAGGAGGAAATGGAGGCCCAGGCCCGGCACCTGAAAGAGGTGGCAGACCGCTGCGGCTTGCCCTTCTCTTCCCTGGCTGTGGCCGCGGACTTTCTCAACGGCAGCGGCGGCAACCTGGAGCAGGAAGTCCAACGGGTGAAGAGCTGGGTGGACATCGCCGCGTTGCTGGGAGCGCCCCGGATGCGCCACGACATCACCCAGGGGTACGCCCGGGATTCCGGCAAGTACCAGAGCTATGACAGCCTGCTCCCCACCCTGGCCCAGGCAACCCGGGAGGTGACAGAGTACGCTGCCGCTAAGGGCGTGGTTACCATGACAGAGAACCACGGCTTCTTCTCTCAGGACTCGGAGCGGGTGGAGAAGCTCTACACAGCGGTGGGGCACCCCAACTTCGGCCTGCTGTGCGACATGGGGAACTTCCTGTGCGCCGATGAGGACCCCGCCCAGGCGGTGGCCCGGCTGGCCCCCTACGCCAGGTACGTCCACGCCAAGGATTTCATCGTAAAGCCCTTCTACAGCGAAGACCCCGGCGAGGGCGCCTTCCGCACCCGGGGCGGCAATTTCCTGCGGGGTACTGTCATCGGCCACGGCAATGTGCCGGTGAAGCAGTGCCTGCACCTGCTAAAAGCCGCAGGATATGACGGCACTGTTGCCATCGAGTTTGAAGGCATGGAGCGCCCGTTGGACGCGGTGCGCATTGGCCTTGCCAATTTGAAAAAGTATTGGAGTGAAGTGTAATGTCCGTGAAAGACGTGTTTCTTGATCTGGTCTCCTACAGCACCGGCTCGGACGAGACCACCGGCACCACCCCCAGCACCCCGGGCCAGAAGGTGCTGGGCGCCCACATCGTGGAGCGCATGAAGTCCATCGGCATAGAGGACGCCCACATGGACGAGCTGGGCTATGTATATGGCACCATCCCCGCTACGGACGCCCGCAAGAACACCGTGGGCTTTATCGCCCACATGGACACCTATGGCGGCGTCTGCGGGGAGAACATCCGGCCCCAGGTCATTGAAAATTACCAGGGGGGCACCATCGCCTTGGGGACCAGCGGCCTGTCCCTCTCCCCTGCGGAGTACCCCGCCCTGAAAGAGCAGGTGGGCAAAACCCTTATCACCACCGACGGCACCACCCTGCTGGGGGGCGATGACAAGGCCGGCGTGGCGGAGATCCTCTGTGCGGCGGCGGAGATTCTGAAAGAGGGAAAGCCCCACGGCACCGTCAAGATCGGCTTTACCCCGGATGAGGAGATCGGAGAGGGCGCCGACCACTTTGACGTGGCGGGCTTTGGCTGCGACTATGCCTACACCGTGGACGGCGGCACCCTGGGGGAGCTGGAGTATGAGAACTTTAACGCTGCCTCTGCCACGGTGGAGGTGGAGGGCTTCTCCATTCACACCGGCGGCGCCAAGAACAAGATGGTCAACTCCATGAGCGTTGCCATGGAATACTGCGCCCTGCTCCCCAAAGAGCAGGTGCCAGAGCACACAGAGCTGTATGAGGGCTTTATCCACTTAGATTCCATCCAGGGCAATGTGGAGCACACCACCATGCAGTTTATCATCCGGGATCACGACAAGGAGCTCTTTCAACGGAAGAAGGAGCTGATGGGCCAGGCGGCTTCTTACATCAACGCGAAGTATCCCAGCCAGCCTTTGACCCTGACAGTGAAGGACACTTATTACAACATGAAGGAGAAGATCCTGCCCCGCATGGACATTATCGAAACCATGGAGCGGGCCATGCGGGAAAACGGCGTGGAGCCCATTACCCTGCCCATCCGCGGGGGCACTGACGGCGCCCGGCTCTCCTTTATGGGACTTCCCTGCCCCAACATCTGCACAGGCGGCGCTAACGCCCACGGCAAACTGGAGTATGTGGTGCTGGAGGACATGGAGAAAATTAAGGACATCATTAAGACCGCCGTTTACAACGTGGAGTGAGGGGGCTTATGCTGCGATTTGGAACCATCGGCTCGGGATGGATTTGTGATGAGTACATCCACGGGGCCAAGGACAGCGGTTTGTGGGAACTGACGGCAGTGTACTCCCGCACCAAGGAACGGGCGGAGGAGTACGCCCGGCGTCACGGCGCCAAATACGCCTTTACCAGCTTGGAAGAGATGGCCGCCTCTGACTGCATCGACGCGGTGTATATCTCCAGCCCCAATGCCCTCCACTATGAGCACAGCAAGGCTTTTTTGGAGCGGGGCAAGCACGTCATCTGTGAAAAACCCCTGTGTGCCCAGGCCAGCAAGGTGCGGGAACTGCAGCGCATTGCCCAGGAGCATGGCGCAGTGTTTCTGGAGGCCATCATGTACCTGCACCTCCCCCAGCGGAAACTGCTGGAGGACACCCTGCAGCAGCTGGGGCAAATCAGCCTGGTAAAGCTGGACTTCTGCCAGCGTTCCTCCAAGCTGGACCGGTATTTGCAGGGGGAACTGCCCAACATCTTCAACCCGGCCCTGGAGACCGGCGCTTTGATGGATCTGGGCGTCTACTGCGTGTATCCAGCTTTGGCCCTGTTCGGGAAGCCGGAGAGCTTCTCCCTCCAGCCCCATATGATGGACAGCGGGGCTGATGGGGCGGGCATTGCCACGCTGCGATACCCCGACAAGCTGGTGACGTTGACCTACTCCAAGCTGGGGCAAGCCGGGGCCAACAGTGACTTCCAAGGCACGGAGGGCACCCTCTCTGTGGAATCCATCTCCCGGCTGGCCGGATTTTCCCTGTGGCGCAAGGATGGAACAAAAGAGGTCCTTTATGGGGATGACGAAAAGTACAAACTGATGGGCTGGGAAGCCAAGGACTTTTTCCGGTACATCACAGAGCCGGATGCCTCCGCCGCTGAATACGCCCGGTGCTCGGAGCTGGCCCTGCAGGTCTCTGAACTGATGGAGGCCATGCGGGACCAAGCAGGCATCCTCTTTGCCAGCGATAGAAGGTAAACCCAATTATGTAGAAAAAGGAACGGTAAGGCTTTTCGTGCCCTGCCGTTCCTTTTTTGCGAAAGGAGGATTATTCCGTTGTAATGTACGGCTCCAGCTTGGCAAAGGTCTTTTCCCCAATGCCAGAGACATCCATCAGCTCTTGCACGTCATAAAAACCGTTGTTCTGCTCCCGGTAGTCAATGATACGCTGGGCGATAACCGGCCCCACACCGGGCAGCTTATCCAGCTCCTCCAGGGTGGCGGTGTTGATGTTGACGCTCTTTTCCACCAGCACTTCTTGGAGCCCTTCCGGGTCGGGCTCCACCAGCTCTTCCCCGGAAGAGGGGCTGGAAAAGGCCGGGCTTTCTGAGGCAGTGGAGCCTTCCTCTTGGATGGGCGCTGTCTCCTGAGAAGGGAGGCCCATCTCTGCCGGAGCAGCCGTTGGCTGGACCACCACTTGATACAGCTGGATGGGCTGGGAACTATACAGGCCCAACAAGGCCGCCGCTGTGATGACGGCCGCAGTCAAGATAATGGCTCCGCGGATTTTCGTCTCCCGATCCATGTGTCACACTTCCTTCAACTTGCGGAGAAACGCAGTGAAATAGGGGGGCAAGGGCGCTTCAAACTCCAAGTACTCTCCGGTGCGGGGGTGGACAAACCCGATTTTTCCCGCATGGAGGCACTGGCCTTCCAGGGAGGTGATGACTTTTTTGGGGCCATATACAGGATCTCCCGCTACGGGATGGCCTAGAAACGCCATATGCACCCGGATTTGATGGGTGCGCCCTGTTTCCAGCCGGAGGCGCAGCTGAGTAAAGCCTTGAAACCGCTGAACCACCCAGAAATGCGTCACGGCCCGCCGCGCGCTGGGGGACTGAGGCAGCACAGCCATTTTCTTCCGGTCTGTGGGATGGCGCCCTAAGGGCTGGTCTACTGTGCCGGAGTCCTCCTTGAAAGCGCCGTAAACCACCGCGCTGTACTCCCGGGTAAAGGAATGGGCCTGAATCTGCTGAGCCAAATGGTTGTGGGAAAAATCGTTTTTTGCCACAATCAGCAGGCCGCTGGTGTCCTTGTCAATGCGGTGGACAATCCCCGGGCGGGCCACCCCGTTGATACCAGAGAGGGAGCCGCCGCAATGATACAGCAGCGCATTGACCAGCGTTCCGCCCGGATGCCCCGGCGCGGGATGGACCACCATGCCCTTAGGCTTGTTCACCACCAGCAGGTCGCTGTCCTCGTAGACAATGTCCAGGGGAATCGCCTCTGGGAGGACCTCCAGAGGGCGCACCTCAGGAAGCTCCACTATCAACAGGTCTCCGGGCTTCAACTTAGCGCTTTTGGAAACCGGTTTTCCTCCACAGGTGACGCACCCCTCTTGAATTAAATTCTGCACAGCGGAACGGGTCAAGTCCTCCAGGGCGGCGGAAAGCAGCTTGTCCACCCGCTGGCCCGGCTCTTCCACAGGGATTCTCCTCTGCAGGCTCATTTCCCGTCTTCCCCCTCCGGAGAGAGGCTTTTTTCCTTATAGGAAAAGAACAGCATATGGATGACAAACAGCACGGCACCCACCGTGATGCAGCAATCGGCGAAATTGAAAACATACCCAAAAAACAGCACATGGATGAAGTCCACCACAAAGCCGTGAACTATGCGGTCGATGAGATTTCCCAAGCCCCCCGCAATCAAAAGGGCCGAGGTGGTGTAGCTGAAAAAGCTGTGGTGCTTGTAGCGGAACAGGAGCACTAAAATTACAGCGGCAGCAATCACCGTTACTGCAATGACAAGCCAGATAGCGTTCTTGAACAGGCCAAAAGCCGCTCCTGTGTTTTCTACATAGGTCAGCTCCAGCAGCCCGGGGATTACCGTGACAGTTCCCACGGGCTTGAGCGCAGTGAGCACAAAGTATTTCGAGATCTGGTCAATGGCAAGCAGCACCACTGCCACCACCAGGACAGCCACGCCTGTGGCTACGCTTCGATTTCTGTTTTCCGGTTTCAAAATGATCTCCTTTTCCTTGGGACAGTGTACAAAAAGGGCGCAAAAACCGATTTGCGCCCAAAGGTTGTGCCCCATCATTTCCTGCGTTTTTTCTTTCCTAGGTCCACATTGTCCCCAAATTCCAGGTTGCTGAAGTTGGACTCTTTTTCCCTCTTCAAGGACTCTGGGATATCGCTGTAAGCCGTAAGGTCAATGCCCACCTGAGAGAGGTCGTCATCCAAATAAGGGGCCGTTTGCTCTTCGCTTAGATCCACCTTATCATGGAGAGAACGGGGCGCCGGAGAGGAGGGCTCGGCAGACCTGCGGGGAACCGGCTGCGGCTCCGGCTGGACAGCGGGGGCTTCCTCTACCAATTCAGGTTCGGGCTCCGGTTCCGGAAGGGGCTCCGGCTCGGGCTGGGGTGCCGGGGCCGGCTCAGGAGCGGGCCGGCTCTCTGACTGCTGCACAGACGCCGGGGCGGGAGGGGTCTCTTTGATGCGGAAGCTGGGAATATGGTTGATGCTCTCCAAATGCTTTTTATACATCTCCAGCAGGGAAACGCGGAAAGCAGAGACCTGGCGTTTCATCTCCTCCAGCTCTGAGCGCTTGCGGTCCACCTGCTCGGCATACTCGCGGGCTGCGCGGGCTGCGTCATCCCGGGCGTTGGCCAGGATGCGCTTGGCGCTCTCTTCCGCGTCCGCCACCATGACCGCCGCCTTGCCCTGGGCCTCTTTGATAGACTCTTTTGCAATGCGTTGGGCGCTGAGGATCGCCTCCTTGATGCCATCCTCTTCCTCCCGGTAGGATTCAATCTTTTGCGCCAGGATGCCCAGCTTCTTTTGCAGCTCTGCGTTTTTCGCCTTCAGCTCGTTGATTTGGCCGTTCACCTCATTCAGCTGGTCGCTGAGCTGGGCGTTCTGCTGCAAGGCGTCGTCCCTCTCGGCTTGAAGCTGAGTGAAGGACTCGACCACCTCGTCGATAAAATTATCCACGTCCTCCGCCTTATACCCGGAAAAGCTCGCTTTTCCAAAGCTCACTTCGTTGATTTCCTTCACGGTCAACATGTTGGAAGTCCCCCTTATTGATATTTCCTGCATTTCACCACAAGCCGGCCTTTGCCGGTGGTCGGCCCCAGCTGGTCCAGCAAAAACTTTCCCTGCCGGCGCACCGAAACCTTATCTCCCTCTTGCAGCCTGGAAGAAGGCGAAAGAGCCTCCCGATGATTAACTGAAACCAGACCGGCGGCAATTAAGCCAGCTGCCTTTTCCCGGCTGGTGCGGCACAAAAATGCCACCAGGCAGTCCAGCCGCGGCGATGCCACAACGCCGCTCATGTCCAAAAACGTCCGGGCAATGGGAAGGGGCTCCTCCCCGGAAAGAGAGGCCTTTACCCCCACCCGGCCGATCTTTTCAATGTTCTGTAAAAAATACTCTGCCATTTCCTCACGGAGGAAGGCAACGCACCGTCCCTCCCCCACCAAGATATCCCCTACCACATCCCGCTCCACACCCAGGGCCATGAAGGAACCTAAAAAATCCCGATGGGTAAGGGTAAATTCCTTCCGGTAGGAAAGTGAGAGCGGCACAATGGGAAAGTGCTGGGGGGCGGGCTCCAGGTATTCTGGAAAAAAGCCCACCATAACACGCTCCGCCTCCTCATAACCGCCCCAAAACAGGGTGGACACCCTGCGGCGGGAGAGAAAATCCTCACAAAAGGCGGCCTGGGCTTCATCCAAAAACCCCAGAAAGCAGGGGCGTTTCTGCCCCAGCCGGCTGTAATCCTCCAGCCGGGCGGCAAGCAGCTCTTGTTCCTTTGTCATCGGCCTTCCGAATTAAAAGTAAAGCCCGCTGTTTTCCAGCTCATCTAAGACGTCATCGCCGGTCAAATCTACATTGTAGGGCGTGATAATAAAGGTATTGGTGGCGATGCGCTTGATTTTCCCATTGTTGGCATAGGCCACGCCGCTGAGAAAATCCACAATGCGGCGCGAGACCTCTTTCTCTGTCTTCTCCAGATTGAGCACCACGGTGTGGCGCTTTAAAAGCTCATCGGCCACAGCCCGGGTTTCCTCCCCAAAGGAGATAGGCTTGAACAGCACCACCTGAAGCTGGGCTTTGGCGTTGATGTTCACCACCCGGTTACCGCCGGAAGACTCGCCCCGAGAAGCAAAATCAGAAAAGGAATAGGAAGAGGAGCGGCGGGGCTCGCTGTAAGAGCTGCGGCTGGAGGAGCTCTCCTCCTCCGGCTGCTCGTCCTCATAATAATCTTCGTATTCATCCTCCGGCGGATTCCACATTTTGTGGAGCTTATCGACCAATCCTGCCATATGGTATCAACCTCCTGAAAACGATAGTGTGTTAGTGCTGGGGATACACCCTTTTTCCAAAAAGCGAGGAACCCACCCGCACCATGGTGGCCCCGCAGGCGATGGCTTCTGGGAAGTCGGAGGACATTCCCATGGATAAGCAGTTCATAGATACATTATCTAATTTTTTCGCCGCTATGTCAACATAAGATTGCCGCATGGCGGAAAAATAGCCGCGAAGTTTTTTCACATCCTCACAGATGGGTGGAATGGCCATAAGCCCCTCCACCTGGATGCCGGGCAGCTGCCGGACTTCGTCCACCACCTCCAGAAGGGCCTCGGGCAGCACGCCGCCCTTGCTTTCCTCCCGTCCGATGTTCACCTCGATGAGCACTTTCATCGTGGTGTTCTCACGCTGGCACAGGCGGGAGATCTCTCGGGCCAGCCTGACGCTGCCCACCGACTGGATGCAGCTGACCTTCCCCATCAGATACTTGACCTTGTTGGTCTGCAGCTGGCCGATGAACTGCACGTCGCAGTGGGCCCTGTCCAAGCCGTCGTATTTTTCCAAGAGCTCCTGCACCCGGTTCTCCCCGATGCAAGAGAGCCCCCTGCTGATGGCGTGATTAACCACCTCCAAGGGCACGGTCTTGGTGGCCGCCAGCAGGGTGACCTCCTCTGGCCTGCGCCCTGCCTGGACCGCCGCCTGGGCAATCTGCTCCAGCACCCGGGGGTAGTTCTCGTCGAATGCCGCGCAGCGTTCATCGAACGATTTTTCCATCATATAGGTCCGTCCCTTCTACTACAACTTGGTCGTACAGCTGGATTGTGGAATCCGTCACCAGCATGGACTGTTCCTCTTCCGTAAGATCCGTCCTGCAGATTGCATATCCATTGACCGTTTGGTCCGTAAAGACTTGCACAAACTCCAGCTGCCCGCCATAGAGCACATACACGCCCTTGACATTTTCCTGCACCTGGGTAACAGTGTTGCCGTCCTCGTCGGTGGTGGTATACTCCACATCCGCAAAGCGAATGGCCCTCTCGTTCACCAGCACGCCCGAGTACGTGTTCACCGTCACCTGGATGGCCTCATTGCGCACCGCGGCAATATCCGCGTCCATGGTGGAACACTGGAACACCACCGCCGTCTTGCCGCTTTCCCCGTCGGAATTCCGCGCCAGCACCTTTGCGGGAATCTGTTCCGTGCTGGCAAAGGGGATATCCAAATACACGTCCTCCACGCCTTCAAAATGGACCATGTCATCCTCATCGAAGACGCAGACCGCGTACCAGTTAAAATCCTGGCAGATTTTCCCAACCGCATCTGTGGAAGAGGGCTGCTGCTCTAAAAGCTCCTCCGCCTGGGCCACCGTAATGCTCTCCACCTGGGAAATATCCATCACATTTTCCAGGCCGTCCACAGTGCTGATAAAGTAGCCCGCTTCCGGGGCCAGGATGCTCCCCGTTGCAGAGCCAGTATGGCTGGCCAGGGTATCCCGCTGGCTCTGCAGCTGGCTGATGCGCTGGCTGTAATCTTCCGCGCTCTCCTCGCCGGTAATCAGCTGGCGCCGGATGAGGGCATTCTGCAGCTCTCCTTTTTGGGTGTTCAGCCCGGAAAAATCATTTTCATTGACCAGCTGGCTGATCCCCTCCAAAGCAGAATAGATCTGGTCCCCCAGCATGGAAGGGTTGGCCACATAGAAATTGGCCGTCTGCGAGAGAGACTGCAAATTTTCGATCTCCTGGTCCAACTGGTCCAGCTCCCGCTGAGAGGCTGCGTCGCTCTCATTGGAAAAGATGTCTGCGATCACCCCGCCCCGGGAAACCCGAGAGCCATCTGCCACCCGATAGCTGAGCACGCCGGAGTAGCTCTCATCAATGACCGTTTCGTTGCGAAGGATGAAGCCCTGGGCCTGCAGCACATCAGAGACCTCTCCATACATGGCGGTTTCGGTCCGGATGCTCTGGTGGGTGGCCTGATAGGCCTGATAGCCCACATACAGCAGCACAAGGAAGGCCAGGACCACTGCGCCAAGGGTTCGTATCTTCTTACTGTTCAAAGGCCGTGCCTCCTTTCACAACGCCCCACTTCGCCAACCGGGCCAAGCTCTCTTCCAGCAGCGCCCGGCGGTTGGGAAAACTGTCCACATAGAGGAACTCCACCCGTTCCTCCCGCTTAAACCAGGTGATCTGCCGCTTGGCGTACCGGCGGCTCTCCCGCTTGATGCTCTCCACCGCCTCCGCAAGGGAGGCCTCTCCCCGGAAGTAGGGGAACAGTTCCTTGTAGCCGATGGCCTGGGCGGCGGTGGGGATTCTCTCGGAGCCCTGGCAGCGATTGAAAAACAACCTTGCCTCCTCTAAAAGGCCCTGTTCCAGCATTCTGTCCACCCGCTGGTCAATCCGGCGATACAGCGCCTCGCGGTCCCGATAGGTGAGGCAGAGCATGACGTATTGATACGGAGACTGCGCTGTGCGGGAACGCTCTGCCTGCTGGGAAAAGGGCTCGCCGCAAAGCTGGATATACTCCAAAGCCCGAACCACCCGCTTCACATTGTGGGGATGGATTTCCTCCGCCGCCTTGGGGTCAAGCTCCTGTAGGCGCCGGTAAAGGGCATCCGCCCCCTGCTCTTCCGCCTGCCGGAACAGCTTCTGGCGCAGGGCCTCATCCCGTCCATTTTCCTCAAAGGAGAAACCCCGCAGCAGAGAACGGGCATATAGGCCTGTCCCCCCCACCAAAACGGGAAATTTGCCTCTGGCGCGGATGCCCTGAATCGCCTTCCCGGCAGCCTCTACATAGTCGGACACGCTGAAAGGCTGGTCCACCTCCAGGCATCCCACCAAGTGATGGGGGACCGCCGCCAGCTCCTCCGGAGTGGGCTGGGCCGTGCCAATGGGAAGGCCCCGGTAGACCTGCATGGAATCGCAGGAGACCACCTCGCCGCCCAGGCGCTGGCACAGCCCGATGCCCAATTCTGTCTTTCCTGTAGCGGTAGGGCCCACCACGGCCGCCACAGGGATTCGATTCTCTGCCATATCACACACGTCCAAACTGCCGCTCGATATCCCGGCGGCGCAACAGGATGTACACCGGACGGCCATGGGGGCAATACCGCACATCGGGATTGCGCTCCAGCTCCTGGGCCAGGGAGACCATCTCCTCCCGGGTGATGGAGTCCCCCGCCTTCATAGCGGCGCGGCAGGCCACGTTGTGATACACCCAGTCCTGATGCTCCGTGGTCATCCGGTCCTTTAAAGAGGCCAAATAACCCGCAATCTCCATCACAGCCCCGGCTGCGTCCCCCCCATCCAACAGCAGGGGGGCCGAGCGCACCAGCACTGTGCCGGTTCCGAAGTCCTCCACCTCGAACCCCGCTTGAGAGAAAGCCTCCAGATGGTTCAAAACCGCCGTGTACTCCTCCTTGTCCAGGGTGACAGTGACAGGCTCCAGCAGGGCTTGGGCCTCTCCTCCGGCGTTTTCCCGCTTGAGGCGTTCATAGAGCAGGCGCTCGTGAGCGGCATGCTTGTCAATAAACATAAGCTCCTCTTTGCTGTACTCCACAATGAGGTAGGTGCCGAAGGCCTCCCCGATTATGCGGGAGTGGAATTCCCGCACAGGGGGAGCTGGAATTTCCCGCGGGGCGGGTTCCTCCGCGGGAAGGGGAAGGTCCGCTGGGGATGGCGCTGCGGCAGCCTCTTCCGCCTGGCCCAGGGGAGGCCTCTCCGCCAGAGGGGCTTGCGGGCTGGGGGGTGCCACAGGGCGGGGCTCACGGTCCAGCACCTGTTCCAAAAAACCGGAGAAGGCCGGTGTGCGCTCCGGCTGCCCGCCGCTGTCTCGCAGAAAGACGCCCCTCTCCGGAAGGGGCTGGTTCTTCTGGGGGGCAGGGACTGGGGCGGAACGCTGGACAGGCCGCTGGGCCGGGGGCTGGGGCTCCAAGCGGAGCTGTTCCTTTTTCTCCAGAACGGGGGCGTAGGGGTTCACCGGGGGCCGCTTCAGTTCCATGACTTTGGGCTTGTCCCCGGCGTGAAGGGCGGATTTGACCCCGTGGTACACCGCGTCGAAAATGGGGCGCTCATTGACAAAGCGCACCTCCAGCTTGGCGGGATGGACGTTCACGTCCACCGCCCCGAAGGAGAGGTGCAGATGCAGCACACAGGCAGGAAATTTCCCCACCATGATGGAGCCCTTATAGGCCTCCTCCAAGGCGGCCATGGCGGTGCGGCTGCGGATGTACCGGCCGTTGATGAAGAAGTTCTGCATGGAGCGGTTGGGCCGGCTGGAGGTGGGGGCGCTGATGCAGCCCTCCACTCTCACGTGGCCCAGCTCGTACTTTACAGGGATGAGGGTGGAGGAGAACTCCCGGCCGTAGACGGCGTAAATAGTGGAAGAGAGCTTTCCATCCCCCGGGGTGTGGAGCTGCTCCTTGCCGTCCCGGATGAACCGGAAGGAAATCTCCGGGTGGGACAGGGCCAGCTTATCTAAAATGCCCGCCACAGAATTGCCCTCGGTGGAGTCCTTCTTCAAGAACTTCATCCGGGCGGGGGTGTTGTAGAACAGATCCCGCACCAGGATGGTGGTGCCCTCGGGGCAGCCCGCTTCCTCCAAGGTGTAGTCCTCGGAGCCGCCGCCCACATAGCGCACGCCAGCCACGGCGCCGGGCACCCGGGTGAGCATCTCCACATGGGCCACCGCGGAGATGGAAGCCAACGCCTCTCCCCGGAAACCCAGGGTGGCGATGGAATTCAGGTCGTCCTGCTGGGCCACCTTGCTGGTGGCGTGGCGCAGAAAGGCGGTGGGCACTTCCTCGGGTGCGATGCCGCAACCGTTGTCCGTCACCCGCATAAAGGTGACGCCGCCCCGCCGGATCTCCACCGTGATGATGGTGGCCCCCGCATCCACGGCGTTTTCCACCAGCTCTTTGATGACGGAAGAGGGGCGGTCTACCACCTCGCCCGCAGCGATGAGTTCTGCCACCTGCTTATCCAGCACTTGTATTCTGGGCATAGTACCGCCTCCTTTCAAAACGCTCTAACGTGTGAATTCCATCGGGGTGAAACGGATGCCGTTCTGCTGCTGTTCTTCCGCCGTATCCAGAAAGCCCAGCCGGTGGTAAAAGCCCACGGCATACGGCGAGGAGTGAACGGTAATCCGTTTGGCACAGGTCTCCGCCAAAAAGCGTTCCCACAGCGACCTGCCGATTCCCTGCCGGTGAAAGTCCTCCCGGACGAAACACAGGCAGATATGGGAGCCTTCCCTCCGGGAGGCAAGCACCCCCGCCAGTTCCTCCCCTTCCCAGGCGGCCCAAGCCTCCAGGGACAGCAGGCCCTGCCTGTCCTCTAAAAAGGAGCGGAAGGCCTCCACCCCCTGAGGCGGGTACTCCGGCGCTTCAAAGCGCTGGAACACCTGCCACACAAGGGCGGCGGCAGCGCCCCACTCTTCCGGGCACAGTTTGCGAATCTCCATAGCAGGAATCTCACTTCAACATGCTGCACAGCTCAAACAGCGTGTTCATACACTGGATGGGCGTCAGGCTGTTCACATCCAGATTGCGCAGCTTTTGCAGCACTTCGCCGTCTACGGTGTCCATGGTCAGCTGCACGGGCTCCTCAGAGAACCGGTGGTGGGTGGGGCGAAGGCCCTCTCCCCCAGTCTCCTCCAGCTCTGCCAACACCTGCTTGGCCCGGCGGATGACCTTGTCCGGCACGCCGGCCAGCTTGGCTACCTCGATGCCGAAGCTGTCGTCGGCCCCGCCCCGGACAATGCGCCGCAGGAAGGTGATGTCGTCCCCCCGCTTCTTCACGGCGATATTGAAGTTTTTCACCCCGGGGAGCTGATCCTCCAGAGCGGTGAGCTCGTGGTAATGGGTGGCAAACATGGTCTTGGCCCCCACCAGCTTTTTGTCATGGACATACTCCAGCACGGCCCGGGCGATGCTCATGCCGTCGAAGGTGGAAGTGCCGCGGCCGATCTCGTCAAAGATAATAAGGCTGTTCTTAGTGGCGTTCTTCAGGATATCCGCCACCTCTGCCATCTCAATCATAAACGTAGACTGGCCCGCTGAAAGGTCATCGGAAGCGCCCACCCGGGTGAAGATCGCGTCTACAATGCCGATTTCCGCCACGGCAGCCGGGACAAAACACCCGGCCTGGGCCATGATGGTGATGATGGCTGTCTGGCGCATAAAGGTGGACTTGCCGGCCATGTTGGGGCCTGTAATGATGGCCACCCGGTCATCGTTCATATCCATGTCCACATCGTTGGGAACAAAGGGCGCATCGTGAAGGAGGGCCTCCACCACGGGGTGGCGGCTGTCCTTTAAGTACAGCTTGCCGCTCATGTTGATGACCGGCCGGGTGTAGTCGTTCTTCACGGAGACAACCGCAAAAGAGCACAGCACGTCCAGCACGGCCACCGCCTTGGCAGAGGCCTGCACCCGGGAAAGCTGCTGGGCCACATGCTGGCGGACTTCCTCAAAGAGCTTGGATTCCATGGCGATGGACTTGTCGTGGGCGCCCAGAATCCGGTTCTCCAGGTCTTTCAGCTCTTGGGTAATGTAACGCTCGCCGCCGGTGAGGGTCTGCTTGCGGATGTAGTCTTCGGGCACCTGGCTCTTATAGCTGTTGGACACCTCGATGTAGTAGCCGAACACCCGGTTATAGCCGGTTTTCAACTTGGGGATACCGGTGCGTTCCCGCTCCCGGGCCTCTACTGCGGCAATCAGCTCCCGGCCGCCATTCATGTCCCGCTTGACCTCGTCCAGCTCCTGGTTATAGCCCTCCCGAATGATACCGCCTTCCCGGATGGTGAAAGGCGGGTCATCCACAATGGCGGAGTCGATGAGCTGGGCCACATCCTCCAAGCCGTCCATCTCCTGGCGCAGCTGCTGGAGCAGTGTGGCCTGGCAGGGGGCCAGCATAGCTTTCAAGCCGGGCAGGCGTCCCAAAGCCGCCGCCAAAGACCGGAGCTCCCGGCCGTTGGCGGAGCCGTAGACAATGCGGGTCATAATGCGCTCCAAATCGTAGACGCCGGTGAGCTGCTCCGTGAGCTCGTCCAAGAGCTGAGGGTTATCAAACAGCTCCTCCACGGCATTCAGCCGCCGGGTAATGCGGGCGGGGCTGAGAAGGGGCTGCTCCAGCCAGGTCTTGATGAGCCGCTTGCCCATGGCTGTTTTAGTGCGGTCCAGCACCCAGAGGAGGGAGCCCTTTTTTTCCTTGTTGCGAAGAGTTTCTGTCAGTTCCAGGTTCCGGCGGGCGTTGATATCCAGGCCCATCACCCCGGCGTCCGCGCCGATCTCCACCTCGTTCATGCGCTCCAAGCCCGTGATCTGGGTGCGGCCCAAATAATCAAACAGGGCGGACAAAGCCTTCACCGCCAGGGGCTTGTCGGAGAGCTCCAGCTGGGCCAGGCTCCGCCCGCCAAACTGGCGGGAGACCGCCTGCTGGGCCCGTTCCAAATCCCCGTACAGCTCCCCATCCTGGCACTCCACCGCGGCGTGGAGCTTGTCCCGGATAAAGTCCGCCAGGCCGGTCAAATCCAGGGCCTGGGGATTGAGGACAATCTCGCTGGGGCTGTAGCGGGCCAGGCGGTCCTCCAAAATATGCAGCAGGGTCTCCCGGTCCGGGGCAAGCACCTGGTCGGCGGTCAGGTCGCCGGTAGAGATATCGCCAAAGCACAGGCCAAGCCCTCCCTCCTCATAGCAGAGAGAGCAGAGGAAATTGTTGCGGCTCTCGTCCAACATGGAGTTCTCCACCACGGTGCCAGGAGTGATGACCCGGATCACGTCCCGTTTTACCAAGCCCTTGGCCAGCTTGGGGTCCTCCAGCTGCTCACAGATGGCCACTTTATAGCCTCTCGCCACCAGCTTGGCGATGTAGCCTTCAGCGCTGTGGAAGGGCACCCCGCACATGGGGGCCCGCTCCTGCTGGCCGCACTCCCGGCCTGTCAAGGTGAGCTCCAGCTCTCGGGAGACGGTCTTGGCGTCGTTGAAGAACATCTCGTAAAAATCGCCAAGGCGAAAGAAAAGTATCGTGTTAGGATACTTTTCTTTCATCTCGAAGTATTGCTTCATCATCGGGGAAAAATCCGCCATTGTGCTTTAACCAACCCTTTCCATTTCCAGGGGCGAGGGCCGTCCCCGTGTTTCTCTCAGTGGCAGCCGGCGCAGCTGGAGCAGTTGCCGCCGCAGGAGGACGCGTCGCAGGTGGCGGGGTCCTCGCCCTCGGCGCACAAGCTGAGGATGCCGGTCATCTGCTGCAGCAGGGCATCAAACTCGTTTTTGGCGTCGTTATAGCGGAGCATGTGCTCGTTCTCCATGATCTTCTGATACACAGCCCGGAACTCGTCATTCAGGCGGCGGAGGGTCTCCTCGTTGCGCTCCTCCTTCTGGGCCTCGTTGGAAATGGCCATGCGCTTTAAGTTGAACTCGCCAATAGCCTCCTGCAAAGCCTCGTCCTCGTCGCTGGCTTGGCGGGCCGCCATCATGGCGATGTAGCGCTCGTCGTTCTGCAGGGCCCGGCCCAGTTCTCTTGTCATTTCGATGATATCCATTGTAATTTCTCCTTATGAATTGAATTTGAACTTTCTTAAAATATTGCAAAAAGCATCACTGCTTCTTTTGATTGGTTCTCTTGGCCCGGCGGCGCAAAACCGCCTTTCCAATTCCGGCTATCAGAAGCGCCAGCACCATTCCCGCCCCTGGAACCAGAAGTGCCGCATACCAGGGAGCCGACTGCATGGCGTAAAACTCCGGATACGCCCGAGTGTGCCACAAAAGATAGAGGAGCTTGCCAAGGAACAGGCCGATGGCTGTTCCCTCCAAAATCGCAAAAAAGCGCTCCAGCTTTTTCATAAATATCCCTCCGGCTCACTCCGCCAGCTCCCCCGAAAGCATCCAGCTGCGGGCGGCGGTGACTTTCACCTGAGCGTACTGGCCAATAAGCTCCTCCCCGCCGGGGAAGTCAATGACCACGCTGGAGGCCGTGCGGCCCGAAAGCAGGCCGGACTTTTCGTTTCGCTCCTCCACCAGCACCCGGTAGGTTTGCCCCACCATGGCGGCGCTGCGCCGGGCGGCAACCTCCTCCTGAACTTTTAAAAGCTCCGCGAACCACTGGGTCTTCTCCTGGTGGGAGACGGGGTCCGGCATTTTGGCCGCTTTCGTCCCCTCCCGGGGGGAGTAGATGAAGGTGAACAGGGAAGTGAACTCCACCTCCCGGATCAGGGAGAGAGTGTCCTGAAACTCCTCGTAGGTCTCCCCAGGGAAGCCCACGATCACGTCGGAGGTAAAGCTCACATCCGGCATGACGCTGCGGGCGTAGCGGATGAGCTCCAGATACTGTTCCCGGGTGTAGCGGCGGTTCATCTCCCGCAAGACCCGGTCGTTGCCGGACTGGAAGGGCAGGTGGATGTAATGGGGAATGTGCTGGCTGTGGGCCATCACGTCGAAAAGTTCTTTACTGGCATCCTTGGGGTGGGAGGTCATAAACCGGATGCGGTAATCCCCAGGGATGGCATCGATGCGGCGGAGAAGCTCCGCGAAGTTCACCGACTCCTCCAATCCCTTGCCGTAGGAGTTGACGTTCTGGCCCAAAAGGGTGATCTCCTTGTAGCCGGCCTGGATGAGCTCCCGGCACTCGCTGACGATCTCCTCCGGGCGGCGGCTCTTCTCCCGGCCCCGCACATAGGGGACGATACAGTAAGAGCAGAAGTTATCGCAGCCCAGCATCACCGTCACCCAAGCCCGGGAGGTGCCGTCCCGGCGGGTGGGGATGCCCTCCAGGACCTCTTCCCCCTCGTGGCCCCGCAGGAACACCCGCTTGGAATCGGTGAGGGTGGTGTAGAGCATCTCCGGCAGCCGGTGGATGACATGGGTACCAAAGACAATATTCACAAAGGGATAACTCTTCTTAAAGCGCTCGGCCACGTGCTCCTGCTCCGTCATGCAGCCGCACACGGCGATGATGGTGGCGGGATGGCGGCGCTTGATGTTCTTCAGGGCCCCCACGTTGCCAAAGACCCGGTCTTGGGCGTGTTCCCGCACAGCGCAGGTGTTGAAGAGGATAAAATCCGCCTCCTCAGGGGAACCGGCGAATTCAAAGCCCATCTCGCTGAGCTGGCCCTTGATTTTCTCCCCGTCGGCCACATTCTGCTGGCAGCCGTAGGTGCGCACATAGGCCAGGGGCACCGGCCCCCGTGCCCGGACTTTCATCATCTCAGCCACATCGGCCATATAGAGTTTCTGCCGGGAAAGTTCTTCCTGGGCAAGCTGGTTTTCCAAGGGCCACACTCCTCATCCATAAATACAGGCTGTGTTCCCCCTGTCTTCCGGGCACAACCTGTAGGTAGTATAGCACAATTCGGGAAAAACCGCAAGGGAAAAGCCCTTCCTATCTTTGGCCGCGGGAAAAGAACAAGCCGCCGCCAGGGCCGGATTTACCGGCGGGCAGCGGCATTGCCGCTGACCCTGGCAATCCGCACGTCCCGCAAAGGGATTTTCAGGCGCCAAAAAAGCCCCCGGCAAACCGGAGGCTCTTTCGTCTCAAAGCAGTTTTATCAAAACTCCACCTTGGTGCCGCCCGACTGGCGGATGGACAAGGTATAGCAGACTCCCTCGCCAAAGACTTTCTCCATGGCGGCACGGTACTCCTCCAGGCGCGCCAGGGGCACATAGGCCTGGATGGTCCCCGCGAAGCCGCCGCCGTGAACGCGCCAAGCTCCCTCTCCCTCCAGAAGCTTTTCCGTGAGGGCCAGGGCCAGGGTCAAGCCCTGCTCCTGGGGGTCCACCACAGCGAAGACGTTTTGCAGCCGCTGGAAGGAGGAACGGCCGGAGGAGAGCACCATCCCCTTGAAAGCCTCAAAATCCCCGGCGCGGAGAGCTTGGGCCTCTTCCCAGGCCAGGCGGTCATCGTCGAAGAAGTGCATGGCACGCAGCACGGCCCGGTCGCCGGTCTGCTTGCGGATATCGCCGATATGTTCGTAGAACTCCTTCTCGTCCACCTCCCGCAGGAACTCCTTGCCGAAATAGGCGGCCACCTGCTTCATCTCCGCGGGGATGGCGGCGTACTCGCCGGTGAGGTTGGCGTGGTTGCCGCCGGTGTCCACCACGCAGAGAGCGTAGCCCTGGGCGCTGATGTCGAAGTCTACCTTCTCGATGACGGGGGCCTCCGGGTCCTTGAAGTCGATGGAGGTAAAGCCGCCCACAGAGCTGGCCATCTGGTCCAGCAGGCCGGAGGGCTTGCCAAAGTACACGTTTTCCGCGTACTGGGCGATCTTGGCCGCAGTGACCGGGTCGATCTGCCCATCGTTGTACAGGTGGCTGAGGATGGTGACGATCAGGACCTCGAAGGCGGCGGAGCTGGAGAGGCCGGAGCCTTTGAGAACCCGGGTCATGGTGAAGGCCTCGAAGCCGCCAATCTTGTAGCCCAGCTCCTTGCAGCGGGCGCACACGCCCCGCAGCAGAGCGGCGGAGGTGCCCTCCTCCTCGGGATGGACGGACAGGTCGTTCAGGTCCACCATATCCAGCTTGGGGTATTCCGCAGACTTCAGCACAGCGATGCCGTTCTCTGTCTTGCGGGCATAGGCGGCGGCGTCCAGGTTCACCGCGGCGGCCAGCACCCGGCCGTGGTTGTGGTCGGTGTGGTTGCCGCCCACCTCCGTGCGGCCGGGGGCGCTGAAGTATTCGCCGCCTGCGTCGCTGCCGAACTGCTTGGCAAAGCCCTCCCGCAGGGCCTGGTAGCGGGGCCGCTGGGAGGCAGCCTCCTGCTGATACAATTCCTCGAATTTGCAGATCATATTCTTTCCGCCTTTCTCTACTCGCTTTTTATCATCTGGAGGAGCTCCTCCTCCGTGAGCACAGGGATTTCAAGCTGAAGGGCCTTCTCCAGCTTGCTGCCGGCCTCTTCCCCGGCCAGCACATAGCTTGTCTTCTTGGAAACGGAAGAGGTGACCTTGCCCCCGTTTTCCTCAATGAGCCGGCTGGCCTCCTTCCGGCTCATGGTGGGCAGGGTGCCGGTGAGCACGAAGGTCTTGCCCGCCAACAAGGTTCCCTTGGCCTCCTGCTGCTGGGCGGCCATATTCACCCCCAGCTCCTTGAGGCGGGAGACCAGGGCCCGGGCGGACTCCTTCTGGAAGAAGGCCGCCACCTCTTGAGACATGATGCCCCCAAAGCCCTCGATCTGGGAGAGCTCTTCCTCCGGGGCGTTCTGGATGGCCTCCATGGTGGGGAAGGCCCCGCAGAGCACCTGGGCCGCCTTGGCCCCGATGTGGGGGATACCCAGGGCATACACCAGCCGGTACAGGTCGTTCTGCTTGGAGCGCTCCACCGCGGCCACCAGGTTCTCAGCGCTCTTCTTGCCGAAGCGGTCCAGCTTTTCCAGCTGGGCCACCTGCAGGGTGTACAGGTCCGCCGGAGAGGCCACCATCCCCGCCTGGAGCAGCTGCTCCAAAATGGCGGGGCCCAGGCCGTCGATATCCATGGCGTCCCGGCTGGCAAAGTGGATGAGGTTGCGCAGCAGCTGGGCCGGGCACTGGGGATTGGTGCAGCGGGTGGCCGCCTCCCCTTCCACCCGGGTGACCCGCTCCCCACAGGAAGGGCAGGTCTCCGGCAAGTGATAGGGCTGGGAGCCCTCGGGGTGGGAGAGCACCGCCACCACCTCGGGGATGATCTCCCCGGCCTTGCGCAGCACCACCCGGGACCCCACGCGGATGTCCTTCTCCGCGATAAAATCCTGGTTGTGGAGGGTGGCCCGGCTGACGGTGGTGCCTGCCAGGGTCACAGGCTCAAAACGGCCGGTGGGGGTAAGCACGCCGGTGCGGCCCACGTTCACCTCGATATCCAGCAGGGTGGTCTCCTTCTCCTCCGGGGGGTACTTGAAAGCCTCGGCCCACCGGGGGAACTTGGCGGTGCTGCCCAGCTCTTCCCGCTGCGCGAAGTCATTGACCTTGACAACAGCCCCGTCGATGGGGAAGTTGAACTCACCCCGCTTGTCCCCGATCTCCTGGATGAAGGAGAGGATCTCCTCCATATCCCCGGAGGTGCGGTACAGGGGCGGCACGGGAAAGCCCAGCTTCCCAAGCCACTTCAGGGACTCGTCGTGGCGGGAGAGGGCATGGCCCTCCACCTGCTGGACGTTGAAGACAAAGATGCTCAATTCCCGCTGGGCGGTGATCTTCGGGTCCTTCTGGCGCAGGGAGCCCGCCGCGGCGTTGCGGGGGTTTTTAAAAGGCTTCTCCTCCAGCAGCTCCTGCCGGGCACAGAGGCGCTGGAAGCTCTGGTCGGACATGTACACCTCGCCCCGGACCTCCAAAAATGGGACGGGCTCCCGCAGGACCTTGGGCACGGAGCGGATGGTGCGGATGTTCTCCGTCACATCCTCGCCGGTGATGCCGTCCCCTCGGGTGGAACCCCGGACAAACAAGCCGTCCCGGTACTCCAGGGCCACGGAGAGCCCGTCGAACTTGGGCTCCGCCACATACTCCACGTCCCCCACGGCCTCCCGCACCCGGCGGTCAAAATCCCGCAGTTCCTCCTGGGAGAAGGAATCGTGGAGGCTCTCCAGGGGCACCTGGTGGACCACCTCGGCAAAGGTGTTGTACACCGCCCCGCCAATTTTCTGCGTGGGGGAATCCGCCGTGACCAGTTCGGGATACTCCCCCTCCAAGGTCTCCAGCTGGCGGTAGAGCTGGTCATACTCAAAGTCGCTGATCTCCGGGTCGTCCTCCGTATAATATTTCCGGCTGTGGTAGCGGACCTGCTCCCGCAGCTCCGCCAGCCGGCGCTGTGCTTCTTGTTTTTCCATAGCTTCGTTCCTTCTATTGATTTTCCAAAAGGGCCATTTCCGGCACCTGTCCCACCAGCACCGTCTCTGCCAGCACGGTGGAGGTCTCCACCTGGGTCTGGGTTTGAAAGCGCTGGGACTGGGAATAGGCCTGCACTGTCACCGTCATGGTGACCCGGTGACAGCTCTGGTTGATGCCGGCGGAGACAAACTCCGTGTGAAAGGACAGGTCCGCCGCGGCCTCCAGGTTCATGGACAGGGGCACGGGAAAGCCCCGGCCGTTGAGCAGGGCAATGCCCGTCAGGCTGCCCGCGGGAACCTCCACTGTCACGCTGCCGTTAAGGGGCTCCTCCAAGCGCTCCAGCACCTGCACCCGCAGAGCGTTCAATGCCGCGGCGTCCGTGTGGACGGCCAGGGGCGCCCCGGCTTCGTCACGCTCTACGATGACGAAGCCCTGCTCTTCCTCCAACGCCTGGGCCACCGCCTGGTTTACGCAGGAGAGCACGTAGCCCCGGGCGGCCTCCTGGGTCAGCTCCTCCGAGATGGAACCCAGGCCCCACTCGGAAAAGGACAGCCCCCCTGCCAGCAGGGCAGCCGCAAAGGCCAGCAGCGCTTTTCCCCTTCCCCTCCGTCTTCCTCCCCGGCGGCTCAGCCGCAGCCTATGTATCGTCCCGCTCATGGACTCACCTCCACCTTCCATCCTACGCGGGGAGGCATGTTCAGGTGCGGGACGGGGATATCAGTCCCCTAAGAGCTTATGTAGGCGGCGGATGGTCTCCGCCACGGGCAGGCCCACGATGTTGGGGTAATCCCCCTGGATGGACTGGACCAGCACCACGCCGATCCCCTCGATGCCGTAGGCACCGGCCCGGCCCCGGGACTCCCCCAGGGCCACATACTCGGCGATCTCCTCCTCTGTCAGAGGGTAAAAGGTCACCTGGGTGACCTGGTGGAACAGGTCCATCCGGCCGTTAATCAGCAAGCACACCCCGGTGATGAGCTCGTGGGTGCGGCCGGAGAGGCGGCGCAAAGTGGCCTTGGCGGCCTCGTCATCCTTGGGCTTGCCCAAGATCAGGCCGTCGATGCTCACCACAGAGTCCGCGGCGATGATGGGCGCCTCCGGGCGGAGGGCCTGTACGGCCTGCCCCTTGCGCCGGGCCAGGGCCTCCACGGTCTGGGCGGGGGTGTAGTCCGGGGGAACGGTCTCGTCCACGCCGGAAACCACCACCTCGAAATCCAGGCCCGCCTGCTCCAACAGCATCTTCCGGCTGGGGGAGGCGGAGGCCAATATCAGTTTGCGTTCAATCTTCAAAGCCATTGGGATTCATCCTTTGCCAGCGCAGAGAGTCCGCGCACATGTCATCTAAGGTCTTTTCCGCCTTCCAGCCCAGCTCCTCATAGGCCCTGGTGCAGTCGGCATAGCAGGCCGGGATATCCCCGGGCCGGCGGGGGTCGATGACGTAGGGAATATCTTTGCCCGCCGCCTTGGAAAAGGCCTGGATCATCTCCAGCACGGAGTAGCCCTTTCCGGTGCCCAAATTGTAGATCTTGGTCCCGGTGAAGCCCGTCTCAAACAGGGGCAACACGGCGGCGTGGCCCTGGGCCAGGTCCACCACATGGATATAATCCCGCACGCCAGTGCCATCGGGGGTGGGATAGTCGCCGCCAAAGACGTGGACTTTCTCCCGCTTGCCCACCACGGTCTGGGTGATATAGGGCACCAAATTGTTGGGGATGCCGTTGGGGTCCTCCCCGATCTTGCCGCTCTCGTGGGCGCCCACCGGGTTGAAGTACCGCAGGAGCACCGGGTGGAACTCCGGATCCGCGTGGGCGCAGTCGGTGAGGATGCGCTCAATCATCAGTTTAGTGGCGCCATAAGGGTTGGTGGTGGAGAGGGGGAAATCCTCCCGGATGGGCACAGAGGCGGGATTGCCGTACACGGTGGCGGAAGAGCTGAACACAAAGTTGCCCACGCCGAACTCCTTCATCACCTTAAGAAGCACCAGGGTGGACGTCAGGTTGTTGTCGTAATATTTGAGAGGGATGGAGACGGACTCCCCCACGGCTTTCAGGCCGGCGAAATGGATGACCGCGTCGATCTTCTCTTTCTGAAAGACTTGGCGCAGATGTTCTTCATCCCGAAGGTCATATTGATAAAAGGCGGCTTTCCTTCCGGAAAGCTCCTGGATGCGCTGCACAGCCACGGGCTTGCTGTTGCAGAGGTTATCCACAATGACCACCTCATGGCCTTGCTGAAGCAGGACAATACAGGTGTGGCTGCCGATATATCCGGCGCCGCCGGTGACAAGGATCCTCATAAGCGAACACTCCTTCCCGATTTTCAGCTGGCACCCTTTAAAGGGCGTGCCTGCCATTGTGACTATTATAAGGGAAAAGGGCCGGAAAATACAAGGCGTTTCCGAGATTTCCCACGGAAAGTGGAAATAAACCGCCCCAAGCGAGGCAATACTAGCAAACGCGCAATACTTTTCCAAGGGGGCACAGTTTATGTATACGGAAGCGCTTTTATTCCTGACGGGCAGCTGCCTGTATCCTGCACTGGAAATGGCCTGGCGGGGCAGGACGCACTCTTCCATGGCGCTGGCAGGAGGGCTGTGCCTGTGCCTGATCGACCGGGTTTGCTGCAGCCGTTTGAAGGACAGGGACATGCTCAGCCGGTGCACCGCGGGGGCGGGGGTGATTACAGGGGTTGAATTTGCTTTGGGAATTCTGCTTAACCGGGTGCTGGGCCTGCGCATCTGGGACTACTCGGAGGTGCCCCTGAACCTGCTGGGCCAGGTGTGCCTTCCCTACTCCCTTCTTTGGCTGGGCCTTTCCCTGCCGGCCATTGCGCTGTGCGAGCTGCTGCACGGTACAGAAACCCCTGAATTGGGAGACCGGATACTTCTGGAAAAAAACCGTTGACTTTTCCATGGGAATATGATATCATAAATCTCGCCTCAGAGATGGAGAGGTGTCCGAGTGGTTTAAGGAGCTAGTCTTGAAAACTAGTGATCCCGCAAGGGACCAAGAGTTCGAATCTCTTCCTCTCCGCCACCTGCCAGTTCTGCTACAAGCGGTTGATAGCGTTTTTCATATTTCACCATGGAGAAGTACCCAAGTGGTGAAGGGGCTCCCCTGCTAAGGGAGTAG
>OIYW01000303.1_pt1 | contig 49988 bp, 61 predicted proteins | sample 1588351 | NCBI WGS metagenome assembly OIYW01 (sample SAMN03283268) | human gut metagenome | biome: human-associated habitat; material: feces | host: Homo sapiens | place: USA | collected 2013 | reverse complement strand
ACGGAGGATGCATGTTTTGGCTTGAATGCATCTCGCCCCATCGCCAAAGGCGATTCAAAATGGCGAGATGCGTTACTGGTCGCACATAGTGTGAGCAGTAACTTACGGTGTGTTTATGATAACACATTTTCTAATAAATTTGAATCTCTATCAAAAATACGGTATACTTAACAGCAAAAGGAGGATGAATTATGCTTATAAAAAATGGTTTTCTAATTGATCCTGCATCTGATACAGAACGTCTTGTCGACCTTCGCATCACAGACGGTCGGATCCAGATACTCGCAGATGCCGGAACTCTGACACCTAAAAATGGAGAGGATGAGCTTGATGCTACAGGACTTATGATTTCTCCAGGACTTGTTGACACACACATTCATTTCCGTGATCCCGGATTTACTTATAAAGAAGATCTCCATACCGGATCTCTTGCAGCTGCTGCCGGTGGATTTACTTCCGTGATCTGTATGGCAAATACTTCACCGGTCATCGATTCTGTTCCGGTTCTCAAAGAACTGATGGAACGGGAGGCTTTGGAAGACATCCATATTTTCCAGGCTGCTGCTGTCTCCTGCGGACTCAAGGGTGAAGAGATGACTTCTATGAAGGAACTTGCCGCTGCCGGTGCCTGTGGATTCACAGATGACGGAATCCCTCTTAAGAATGCTGCCTTTCTCTATAAGGCCATGGAAGAGGCGAAGGCTCTTGACCTTCCGATCAGTCTTCATGAAGAAGATCCTGCATTTATTGAAACAAACGGAATCAACCACGGACCTGTATCTGATGCGCTGGGCATCTACGGATCTCCTTCGATTGCTGAAGAATCTCTTGTTGCCAGAGATTGTCTGCTGGCGCTTCGTTCCGGTGCACAGGTCGTGATCCAGCATATCAGCTCCGGACAGTCCGTTGAACTGGTACGTACCTTTAAAGCTATGGGAGCAAATCTGCATGCAGAGGCAACTCCGCATCATTTCACTTTGACAGATGAAGCTGTATTAAAATACGGCGCACTTGCCAAGATGAACCCACCGCTTCGTACAGAAAATGACCGCCTTGCTATCATCGAAGGTCTCAAAGACGGTACGATTGATCTGATTGCTACAGACCACGCGCCACACAGTACGGAAGAGAAATCCCGTCCTATCACACAAACACCCAGCGGTATTATTGGTCTTGAGACTTCCCTTGCTCTCGGAATCACTTCCCTTGTACGTCCGGGACACCTGACATTAAGCCAGCTGATTGAGAAGATGACGATCAATCCTGCCAGCCTGTATCACCTTCCGTGCGGTTCTGTCGCAGAAGGAAAATCAGCTGATCTTGTACTGTTTGATCCGAATGAGAAATGGACTCCTGAGACTTATGCTTCTAAGTCTTCTAATTCTCCATTTACCGGATGGGAATTGTATGGAAAAGTAAAATATACAATCTGTGATGGAAAGATTGTATACAAGGATTAATCCAAAAGGTCCCCTGCAGAATCTTTCATTTCCGCAGGGGACCTCTTCTTTGCTCATTAATCCTCGATCGCTGTTACTGTATAATCTTTGTCTTCGACTGTCTTTTTCAGCACTTCATTACTGATTTCGGAATTCAGTGTTACAACTGCTGTTCCGGCCTCATGACTGACTTCTGCTGTATCAACCTGCTCAAGTGCCTCGAGAGCTTTCTTCACAGCCGCTTCACAGTGTCCACACATCATTCCTTCGATTTTCATTGTCTTTGTCATCTTTGTCTCCTCCTTGTTTTCTGACTCATTTTTGTCTGCTAAGACAATATCTGAAACAGTATTTTCTGCTGTTTCTACCTTTTTCATCTTTCTTTTTCTGTCTTTGCTGGCATCGTGCATTTTAAACAGATTCAGTCTCAATGCATTTGTTACTACACAGAAGCTGGACAGGCTCATTGCCGCCGCTCCGAACATCGGATTTAATTTCCAACCAAAGACCGGGATCCAGATTCCTGCTGCCAGTGGAATTCCTATCGCATTATAGAAAAATGCCCAGAACAGATTCTCATGAATGTTGCGCAATGTTGCACGGCTCATACGGATTGCCGCCGGCACGTCACTTAACCGGCTCTTCATCAGCACAACATCCGCTGCATCGATTGCAATATCTGTCCCCGCTCCAATGGCAATTCCCATATCTGCCCTGGTCAGTGCCGGTGCGTCATTGATACCGTCACCTACCATCGCAACCTTTCCTTTTTCTTTCAGCTTGCGGATCACCTGTTCTTTTCCTTCCGGAAGAACACCTGCGATCACTTCATCCACACCTGCCTGCTCACCAATTGCCTTCGCTGTGCGCTCATTATCTCCGGTCAGCATAACAACATGGATTCCCATATTCTGAAGTTCTTTCACTGCCTGTGGACTATCTTCCTTGATCACATCCGCAACTGCGATCATGCCAAGGAACTGCTCATTCCTTCCAAAGAACAGCGGTGTCTTTCCTTGCTGTGCCAACCGTTCCGCCTGTTCTTTTATGCTGGCAGAAATCTTCATTTTGTCAGAAATGAATTTAAAATTGCCTCCGTACAGCCAGTCCTCTCCAAGTTTTCCTGACAGACCATTTCCCGGAACTGCCTGAAACTGTGTGATTTCACTTTTCTGCTCTGCTTCCCCATTTTCTTCTGCCTTTGCAAGAATTGCCCGGGCAAGCGGATGCTCACTTTTCTTCTCCAATGCATTTGCAAAAAATAATAATTCATGTTCTGTCATTCCGTCCGCAGGGAGCAGATCCGTCACCTTCGGTTCTCCACTTGTGATCGTTCCTGTCTTATCAAGTGCAACAATCTCCGTCTTTCCTGTCTCTTCCAGCGAAACAGCTGTCTTAAACATGATTCCATTCTTCGCGCCCATTCCATTTCCAACCATAATTGCAACCGGAGTGGCCAGACCTAATGCACACGGGCAGCTGATCACCAGAACAGAAATTCCCCTTGCAAGTGCAAATCCAACAGGCTCTCCGACAAGCAGCCATACGATCATTGTGACAACTGCAATAGAAATAACTGCCGGAACAAATACTCCTGAAACTTTATCTGCCACTTTGGCAATTGGCGCTTTTGTTGCTGCCGCATCACTTACCATCTGAATGATCTGTGACAATGTCGTATCCTCGCCAACTCTCGTCGCCTCGCAACGCAGAAAACCTGACTGATTCATTGTAGCCGCAGACACTTTATCCCCTTCTGCTTTATCTACCGGTATACTCTCTCCGGTCAGGGCAGCTTCATCTACTGCACTGTTTCCTTCCAGAACAATTCCATCCACCGGAATATTCTCCCCCGGTCTTACAACAAACTGATCTCCTCTTCTTACCTGATCGATAGAAACTTCCTGTTCTTTTCCATCCCGCAGGAGCGTTGCTGTCTTTGGTGCCAGCTTCATAAGGCTCTTTAATGCATCTGTTGTCTTTCCCTTTGAATGCGCTTCAAGCATCTTTCCGACTGTGATCAACGTTAAAATCATTGCTGCTGATTCAAAATAAAATTCATGCATCAGCTCCATCACATGATCCATATCGCCTGCCGTCTGCGCTGCCGTCATAGCGAATAATGCATACACGCTATATCCATAAGATGCACCTGCACCAAGTGCAACCAGCGTATCCATATTTGGTGCTCTATGGATCATGCCTTTCCATCCACTGATAAAAAACTTCTGATTGATCACCATAACGATTGTCGTTAACAGGAGCTGCGCCAGCCCCATCGCCACATGATTCCCTTCCAGAAATACCGGAAGTGGCCAGCCCCACATCATATGCTCCATTGACAGATACATGAGCGGAATCAAAAAACACAAAGAAGCGATCAGACGCCTTTTCATCTTCGGTGTCTCCCTGTCTTTCAACGCATCTTCCGCACAGTTCTGCCCACTTTGATTCATCCCATGCCCTTCATTCTTTGCAGATTTCAACGTTGCCCCATATCCAGCTTCTTCAACAGCCGCAATGACCGCATCTACTGTTGCTGTGCCTTCCACTCCCATGGAATTCGTCAGAAGACTGACTGAACAGTTCTCAACTCCGGGGACTTTCCCAACTGCCTTCTCAACACGGGCACTGCAGGCTGCACAACTCATTCCCGTCACATTATATTGTTCCATCTTACTCCTCCTTCAAGTTGTGATCCGGACTTTTTGTGCCAGATCTCTCTTCAGATCTTTTATCGCATCAATTTCTGAAGTGTCGTCACGAGCTCGTCAATCGTTTCATCTTTTCCATCCCGGATATCATCTGCCACACATGTCCGGATATGGTTTGCCAAAAGCACTTTATTGAAACTATTCAGAGCCGCATTCACCGCAGATACCTGAATCAGAATATCCGGACAATACGCGCCTTCTTCAACCATCCTTCGAACTCCCCTGACTTGTCCTTCAATTCTACTCAGACGATTCATCAGATCTTTATATTCTTTTTCCGGGCGGTCCTTTGTCTTGTGACAACATCCCGGACAGACTTTCTTTTCTTCCATTGTATTTCTCCTGTCGTATAACCCCCAGGGGGTATATTTTCTAATTATTAATATATACCCCCTGCAGGTATATTTCAAGTGCTTTTTAACAAAAAGTTACTGTTCATGCTACGTACGGTTGCTGCTTACGCTATATGCGGCCGGCAACAACAAAGAAGCTGTCATGGAACATTTCACAATTGTATCTATGTTCCATGCAGCTTCTCTGCAATCCATTCTTATGTTCGTTATTATATTTCCTGACAAATCTGTCTTATTCTACACTCTTGAGTGATTCAACCATGTTAATCTTCTTTAACTTAAAATACATCACTCCATTGACAAACAAAGAAAAGGCTACTGTCAGAAGAAAGGCATACAGGAAACTTGGTGGATCGATATTTCGTCCAAACATAACCGAATCAATCTCCACTGTCTCAACAATAAAGCGATGCAGAATTTTTCCGATCAACAATCCCGCCAGTGCCCCAATCAAGGTCAGCAGGATATTCTCTCTGTAGACATAAGAAGAAACTTCCTTGTCATAAAATCCAAGTACCTTTAATGTTGCCAGTTCTCTCTTGCGCTCTGTAATGTTAATATTATTCAGATTATACAGCACTACAAATGCCAGCATTCCTGCTGAAATAATCAATACAACAATCACAATGTCCAGACTCTCCAGCATATGATCCACCTGCTTTTTCAGGCTTGTCGTATAGCTGATGCTAAGTGTTCCATCACACCTCATTGTATTTTCGCCGACATCCTTTGCCTCCTCTGTTGTACGGTCCTGAGTTCTATAATAAATTGAATTATAGGCCGGGACCTCACCGAATGTCTTTTCATAGACTTTAGATGTCATATAGAGATAATGTCCCATATAGTTCTCACAGATTGCGCTGATCAAGACCGTTTTCTCTCCATCATCTGTATCAATCGTTAATTTATCACCGACATTGACTTCCAGCAGTTTCGCTACTTTTTCAGTCAGGATTGCTCCTTTATCATCCAAGGAATAAATTTCTTTTGTCTTCCGATCCCGGATCACGACAAACTTTTTGAATGCTTCTACATCTTTTGGTACATCTAAATAAACTTCCTGAGAAGACTCTCCTGAACTGACCTCAATATTTTTCAAAAGATTTTCTGCAGTCACTGATACCTTCTTATCCGTATCCAGTTCTTTCTGAACCTCAATTCTCTCTTCTTCTGTCACATCTTCCTTTAAAATAACGTCTCCATCATAAAGCTGAATCTGTTCGTATTGAAGCGGAACGATTGCTGAAATAGAATCTTTTAATCCAAAGCCAAACAACATCATGCCCATACAACCGCCGATTCCAAACACTGTCATGAAGAAGCGTTTTTTATACCGCACCAGATTACGCACGGTCGATTTCCATGTAAAATTCAGATTTTTCCAGATAAACGGAACTCGTTCCAGAAATACTCGTTTTCCCTGTTTTGGTGTCGGCGGACGCATCAATTCTGCTGCCTGCTCTCGTAATTCTTTCATACAGGAGAACAGTGTTGCGATTACTGTACATGCAAGTGCCGCTGCACATGCTGTTACAGCATAATACAAATTATACGGGATCACAATATCTTGCATATGACGATACAGGATCTTATATGCAGTGATAATGATATATGGAATTATCTTTTCTCCAATCAGAATTCCGAAAACACCACCGGTTAATGTCGCAAGGATCGCATACCAGAGATATTTTCCAACAATTGAAGCATTTCCATATCCGAGAGCCTTCAAAGTACCGATCTGCGTTCTCTCCTCCTCTACCATTCGTGTCATTGTTGTCAGACTGATCAATGCTGCAACAAGGAAGAAAATGAGTGGGAACACTTTACCGATTGCCCGCATACGGTCTGCATTATCTCCGTATCCACTGTATTCTGTCAGATTGTTCCGATCATAAACATACCACTTTGGCTTTTCAAGATCATCAATCTTCTGCTGTGCTTTCGCAAGCTCTTCTCTTGCTTCTGTAATCTGCCGCTCTCCATCTTCAATCTTCTTCTGAGCTTCTATACGACCTTCCTCATACACTGCCCAACCGTCTTCCAGCTCCTTTGTTCCGCTGCTTAACTGCTGCTGTGCCTCCTCTATCTTCTTCTGTCCCTCACTGATCTGCTGCCATCCGCTGTCAATCTGCTGCTGACCGGATGTAATCTGCGCCTTTGCCTGATCTATCTGCCGACTTGCGGTAAGGATTGCAGCATCTCCCTGTGTCAACACATCCGTCAGTTTCTGTATATTATCCTGCAATACCGGAATACCTTCTTCAATCTGAGCTATCCCGGCTTCAACTGCTGGAAGCCCTTCGTTAATCTGCGTTAATCCGGCTTCGATCTTTGTCTGGTTTTTCTGAATCTCCGCTTCGGTAGCCTTCGCCTCCAGTTCCATTTTATCCAGATTTGCTTTCCATTCAGTCAACTTCTCTTCCATTGCTGTTTTTTCAGCTTCCAACTGTTCTAACTGAGCTTTTAATTCCGGATCTTCTTCTCCTGCTTCCTGCTTCCGGTCGTATTCTTCTTTCAGTGCCTCATAGTTCTGTAAAAGAAGTTCATACTGTGTATTTAATTCTTCATAAGACTGTTTCAGCGGCTGATAAATCTGCTGATACGCGGACTGATAGTCTTCTGCCTGTTGCTGCAACTCTTCCTTTGCTTTCAGAAGCTCGTCTTTCTTTTGCTGCATCTGTGTCTGTTGCGCTAAAAGTTCTTGTCTCTGATCTTCCAGACTTTCTTCCTGCTCTTTCAGTTGTGCCAGCTGATTTCTTAATGTTGTAAGTGCAATCTGTTTTTCGCTAAGTTCCTGTGCGCCCTGCTCAACCTGTGCTTTGGACTGATCCAGCTCCTTTTGCTTTGATATCAGAAGATTTCTCGACTGCTCCAGTTCAAGCTTCGAAGCTGCCAGCTGATTTCTTCCTCGTTCAAGCTCTTTTTGCGCTGCATCAAGTTTCTCTCTTGCACTTGCAAGTTCTTCTTCCGCCTCTTCTTTTCCATCCGCCAGATCCTGCTCTGCCTGAGCTAACTCTTCTTGCGCTTCATCCACTTTTTCCTTCGCTGTCGAAGTAATCTCATCATATCTGGCCTGTTCTCTTTCCGCTTTAATTGCCTGAACCTTTTTCAGCACAGAATCCACATGTTCTTCATATTCTTTCGTAAATGCAGTCGCTTCCTTTGCACCTTCAACCTGCACTGTAATCTCTGTATACACATCTAATGAAAATGCTTTCTCCGGAACGCAAAGAAAAGCACTGACACTTCCATTTCCGATTGTTGTACTGCCTCTGTGAAATGCAATATATTCCGGACTGCTGACCGTACCAACAATGGTAAAAGTATCTGTCTTAAGTGTATCTTCCAAAGAATCCGAAGTCCCACTCGATAATGTGATCTTATCCCCAATCTTCAGATTCTTTCCATCCAGATAATCTGCATCTATTACACATTCATTTTCCTTTTCCGGAAGCCTGCCATCTTCTAACTGAACCTGATTCATCTTATCCTGGAGCGCCATAACATGAACTGCTACCTGGTTTCCCCGAATCGTACAAAGTACATCTGTTGCATAGCTTCCTTCTGCATCCAATACACCATCCACAGCACGAATTGCATCCAGATCATCTTCTGTCAGTCCCATTGTACTCATTACCTGAATATCCATCAGGTTCTTCTCATCGAAATATGCATCTCCTGTATATCTCATATCCGGCTCTGATGCACGGATTCCGGAAAAGAATGCACATCCTATCGCAACAATAAAGAAAATGGATAAAAAACGTCCAAGGCTATGACGGATCTCCATATAAAAGTTTTTTCGTAATGCTTTCTTCATCCACATCCCCTACCATTCAATTTCATCAATCGAAGTCGGATTCTCATTAGATTCCATTCTTGCTACCTGTCCATTTTTTATATGAATCAATCGATCTGCCATCGGTGCAAGTGCCTGATTATGTGTAATGATAATAACTGTCATTCCCTTTTCTCTACACATATTCTGAAGTAATTTCAAAATTGATTTTCCTGTATTGTAATCCAATGCACCTGTTGGCTCATCACAAAGCAAAAGCTTTGGGTTCTTCGCTAATGCTCTCGCGATTGAAACTCGCTGCTGCTCACCGCCGGAAAGCTGTGCCGGAAAATTATTCTTCCGTTCCCCCAGACCAACTTCCTCCAAAACTGCCTGTGCATCCAACGGATCCTTACTGATCTGCAACGCAAGCTCAACATTTTCCAATGCGGTCAAATTCGGCACAAGATTATAAAACTGAAAAACAAATCCGATATCATCTCTGCGGTATCCTGTCAGCTGTTTGGAATTATAAGCTGTAATATCTTTTCCATCTACATACAGCTTCCCGCTTGTTGCCGTATCCATTCCGCCGAGAATATTAAGCACAGTTGTCTTACCTGCACCACTTGGTCCAACGATTACAACAAGTTCTCCCTGCTCAATCGAAAAGCTGATGTGATCCACTGCATGAATCTCAACTTCACCCATTTTATAAGTTTTCGTGATATCCTGCACTTTAACGAATTCCTTCATCTACATTCTCCTGACTCTTTTTCTCTTCTTCTGCATCTCTCCTGGCAAGCAGTCTGTTACTCTTTTCTTCGATTCTCTACAGACGCAGTTTCTCCCACTCTTCTCCTGCACCGAATGTCTCATGAAAACGTTCCGGAAGCGGTGTGTCCTGGAATAATTTCTTCTGATACTGTACGATCAGACTCGCAGCTAACGGCACTGCACCTGAATATTGCCGTTTCAAAACCTTACAATATTTCTGACATAACGGATCTGGCTTTACACTCATCACTATGTCATGCAATGAATCGTATTTCCCCACTGCCTTCATCCCAAGAAACAACGCTTTTCGCTTTCCAGATGTCGGTGCCAGAAACAGCTTATGATAAAAAACCATCCCTTTTAATGCCTTATAGATCTGCTCGGCTGTTACATCTTTGAAAAATGGTGCGATCACTTCCGCATACTCCATCTTAGGATGAATATGCTTCGCTGTCAGATAGCGCAAAGGATCATGATAATCTTCCGTCAGCATCATTCGATCCAGTTCCATCTCGATCTCATTGTGTGAAACTCTTCCGACCTGCATAATTTTTTCAACATAAGGATGGCATTCACTGTCTAAAGCAAAATGACAGATAAATCCATAAATATATGCACGCGCCGCTGCCGGATCTTTTGCTTTCTCAATCACTTCAACAGCATGATGGAAAAACTCATCGGCAAATTGTTCATGAAGTGTATGCCCCTGTTCATTCACCGGATCTTTCTTTAATGCATTATAATAAAATAAGATATCCGGTCCATGTAACCCAATATCAAACAACTCTCTATGCGCTTCTATAGAATTCTGAAGGGGTCTTGGAAGTGCGCTGAGCACCTCTTTTCCGAATTTATAATGTGCGTATGTTGTTGGCATAAGAAACCTCTCCTTTTTCCGAATTTTCTTGTTAAGATTTATAATTACTCATATTATTATATTAACACATTCTTCCCTGTCTGACAGTAATTATCTTTATAAAAAATATGTGAAATGACATTAAAAATGCTAATTTTTTACTGCTTTTTCACTTCTTTTAACGCAATAATCACTTGACATTTATATTTCTTTTTACTATATTAGTATGTACAGCACACAAGAGAATGTGTCTGTTACAGTAGAGAGTATTCATTACTCTACCCTGATCAGGGCTTGTACTGGTTTCGACAGGGATCTCGAAGATGGAGAAGCTATCCGTAGGCTGATGCGTTAAATCGCAAACTTAAAATTAAACGCTAACGATAATTTCGAATTAGCTGCAGCCTAAATGCTGCATGTCAGCCCTGAAGCACTCACACTTTAGGAATCTGGCACCGACTATGTGAGAAACGATGACGGCAAAGCTTTGAGCCGTCAGGCGTATTATGAAGCTACTGAACCCGTAAGGATGTTAGTTTTCGTACGGCAGAGGGAATGTCAAATAACTGACTATGATAGTAGAAGTACATGGGACAGGTTTTTGGACGCGGGTTCGATTCCCGCCAGGTCCACTTTTAATGAAAAGTGTGAATTTACAACGAATGCGGGATATTCCTTATAAATCAAGGGTTTCCCGCATTTTTATTATTTAGAATCATTCTAGCATATTATAAATATTTCAGTTATTTTAGAACCCTATGCAACACGAAATGCATCAAAATGCAACACGAAAAAGATGATACAATATTCTCCCCGGAGTTATCTGCTCCGGGGAGATTTCTACTATCGTTACACTTTCTGTACAAATCGGTCATCAATTGATACATTTCCATCGTGAATTGTAACACGGCTGCCAAGATAACCGTTGTCTGCTGCTCTGAGTACAGTACCTTTTCTGATTGTGACTGTGAAGTCCTCCACGACTTCGAGAAGATCTCCTGTTGAGATATATGGCATAAGATACTTACACTCCATGTATCCGATGCTGTTATTGTACTTGACCTTCACTCCAGCTGTACCAGTATCGAGGATTGTCACCTCGTCCCCTTTATGTCCGTCAATGATAACCGTGCTCCAATCTCTTGCGTAAATAGGTGCATCACAATACAGATATGCTTTTCCCGGTCTTAATTTTCTCACTGTTTCTACTCCTTCCATTCCAGCAATGTCTTTCTTGAACTGATTCCAAATTGATGCGTTTGTTCCATTCGCTCCCCATCCTGTCCATCCAGGGCAAGACTTTGAACATACATCCCAGTGACGAACAACATGTGCTGCATCGATGTTGTATTTCTTCATCAGCGACTTAACAAGTGCTACTGTGTTCTGATATGTAGCATTCGAGATTCTTCCATTTGTCGAGCACATCTCAATGGAAATAGAATTGCTGTTCGTGCATTTTCCGAACAGATTGTTCGCACCATAATTTTTTCCAACAGCCCAAGCGGTATCATTCTCACTAACAGCCTGAACTACAGTGGTATCATCCACAAAGTAGTGTGCAGAGGATCCACGGTTTTCGCTCTTGAAGTAGTTTCCGTTGCTTGTTGCCTTGTCAGTGCGATTTCCTGTGTAATGGATGACAATGTACTTGCGACCTCTGTTGCCTCTTGTAAAATTCACTTTCGTAAAATTCTGAATAAGCTTGTATGCCATGATTATTCTCCTTTCTGAGATCCGTTCACCTTTCCATCATCCAAAAGGTCTTTCACTCCCTTGAACCACTCATTAATCACTTTCACCAGCATATCCTCGGTAATGAATATACGGAGCCACTGAGGTAGCAATCCTCTCGCCTGCTGTACTACCCATTTCAGTTTCTGTTCTCCCGGGCCGGACTCTTTGTAGATATGTTCAGCGTGAAGGAACAGTTCATACACCTCTTTGCGGATGCCCTCCAGTCCTTTTGCTTTCGCATACTGATATGCGACCACTGCCGTTACAACGACCAGCACTGCGATTACCAGGATAAGAACCGGAATCGGCACCTGGCTTAAATAGTTTAATAATTCCATAGAATCAATCCTCCTGTTATGCTTTGTAATCTCTTGATAGTTCCATGTAGCGTTTTTAATTATTTGACCGAGGAAATTATTGCCTAAACGCTATAAAGGCAAATATGGGGCAAATACAGCCTTCTATTTTATTCCCCTGTGATATGGTTCACTCCCTGCCTTGTCAGAAAGTTCTCCAGATCATGCTTCTGCTCCAGCTCGTAGTCCAATGCAGCGTGCATATCTCCATTACATTTCGCATCTGGAATCCTCTGCATCGCCTTTGCTGTAGCTTCTGACAAACAAAGAGAACCGTCCAGAGCTTTCAGCATCATGTACTGCAACTTCTCACGGTTCTTCTCTTTCTCATCCTGTTCTCTCTGCCTACATGCCCGTTCGTTCTTCTCGACTTCCGCACGTTCCTGGATTCGCTTCTCCAGCAACCAGAAACAAAATGCCACGATTGCGGACGGGACACCGGCAGCTATCAATAATTCCATTGGTATCTCCTTCCTGCTATTTCGGATTTTCAGAACTAACCTGCCTTTTCGGCTGCGCTCGTATCTGCATAAGCCATACCTCCTTCGCTCTTGAATGTTATCTCATCATCGTCACAGTCAACGTACTTCCGGCACGCATACTCCACGATGCCAAGATCAGTCTCTATTTCTTCCAAGCTCTTTGTCGGTGTTCCTTTGACCAGGAAAATCAGATCATAGATTGCCGACCATAGTTTGGAGATAATCTGTAACTTTGTCATTTATCGCCCTTCCTTTTTCTGAAAAGATGGTAGTGTGGCTTCTCTTCGCCAAATAAAAGCCACCGGATCATATCATCCAGGAAGATCCCGAATGCTGATAAAAAGAACCACAGCAGCGTAAATTGCGGACATATCTGACCGAGTATATTTCCGGGCATGTTACTGTAATCCCACATATTCAGTCCCAACCATACATTCAGGATCAACCCGGAAATAAATTCAATCACTGTGATCCCGGATGCAGCTATCAACTGCTGGAGAACCAACGGCATACATCGTGATCTCTCGTTAATCACTCCGCAAATGATGAAGCATAAGCCTCCGCACACTGCCATTGCCGGAAATGAATATCCACGGAAGATCACTTCCAGGGAATAATAAAAAACTCCTCCGATCAGGAAGAGTGTCAGGTACTTTATGATTTTTTTCACTATGCAATACCTCCGGATGCAATGGTTTTCATGTAATCTTTCAGAACTTCATTCTGAAACTCTTCCGGAACTTTTGCTCCCCACTGGATCCGATCCAGATCTCCAGGTTTCGTTACCGACTTGATCCACATATTCAGAGCATTGCAATATGTCGTGTAATATGATACATAGAACATTGCTTTATTGACGATGTTCTGCATGTCCTCAGCCGAGAAATACTTGCAAGGATGTCCGTCCTCATGGTATTCCAGCTTTTCCTCTCCAGCTAACAACTGCATTTTCTTTCCGAAAAGATTCAGCTGATCTTTTTCTGTCAAGCTGAAATGCTCTACTCCGGAAGATGTGCTCACATCTACTCCGGCGTAAATCGTCTGCTCACATGCTGATGCGATTTCCTGGTATTTCGCTTTTCTGGCATCCTCCAAACACAGATTTTCTACACTGGATGGATCTGGTACTTCCTCCGCTTTCTTAAACCAGTAGTCAAAATCAGCTTCAATCTCTTTCTCAGTTACTTCTCCGTTGTAGTGGAACTGCACTTCGTTACATTCCCAGACTTTGTATTTACTTTTCTTTCCATCCTGGATGTCCTCTTTATCCACCAGCTCAATGTTTTTACGCATGATAACATCTGTTCCGGAAAATACCGGATAGACCTCAACTGCTGAGGGCTGTGATAAGTAAGATTCTCTTCTCATTTTCTACTTCCTTTCCGTGCTTACTTGCACTGTATGAACACATTTTGAATAGCTTATCAAAACAATACTCCATCCGGAATTTCAAACTGTTGCTATGCTTTATCCAGCCTTTGTATGCCGCAATCCGACAGGCTCTCCACCATGGGATGAATCCGTTCTTTGCAAAATCCATCCATGCTCTAAGCACTTGCCTCCGGATTCTCCGAAATACCCTCCCACGGATGATCGTGTATCTCCTCCGGACTACATAGCCCATCATATCAACTCCGGGCGTCCTTTTCTTACTGCCTTTTCTTCGCTCTTCCAGGTTCTCCCGTTCTTCATCAAACGAAGCTACCTGGTAGAATTGCCAGATATCCTTGATTTTCAATCCGAACTTATCATGAGCCCAGATCGTAGCTTTCTTCATTGCCTTTTTCAGCTTTGAAACATCGCCATAGATCGTGAAATCATCTGCATAGCATACAATCGCATATACAAGCCTATTCCGCTTTCCTCTGCGTATCTGAGCTTGCTCATAGATATATCTCAATACATAAGACATCACGTAATTGAATAGCCATGCCGGAAGATATCCACCTATGCAAAGATGGTTCCCAGGATAATTGCTCATAAGAGCACCCAGGAACCATAGCAGCACTTTATTCTTGCCTATGTCTCTTCTCAGCATCTCCATGACAACCGGGATTGTTACTGAGGGATAGGCTTTTGTAACATCTCCTTTCAAAGCAACTACTTTTCCGTGGAATTTCTTCCGGAGAAGTCTTTCAATCTTCCGCTTTCCGGCTACGCCTCCCTTATTCGGGATGCTCCCGTACTGTATCGGTAAAATCTTCGCTCTGAAAAGAGGTTTCAACGCATATACTCCGATATATTCAAATACCTGCTGTTCTGGAGATTCCTGGCAGATATCACGGAGTTTCTGCGTCAGTCCGTCAATTCTTTGAAATTGGCGGATGGGTTTTAATTGCAGATCTCGCTCAATGATGCGTTGTGTCAGCATCTTTGCAACTTCGCTTTCAGCCTCCAGGGTTCTCTTAAAATCCTGATTCAGCCGATCTTCTGCAATCTGACGCTTTGTGATCTTTCCGGTCTTACAGAGCAGACGTTGGAAATCATTTCTGCCACGCTTATTCCGGAAACATTCTATTACGGCAACCTCATTGGATTTCCAGTCCTCAACATTCACGGTTGCCGGTTTGCAATAGGTTTTCATCAAACCTCCTTACTATCATCTGGTTACTACCGTGGCTTTCCCCGTAGGTACTAGCCTCGTTGGTTTCAAGTTATTTTCGCACATAAGCGAGGATTATACGGTGCAATGATTTTTAAATACTCTTTTCAAAATTGTACCAGTTGCTCCGAGAGAGCCGTTCCAGTTAGCGTTACTAACCCAATTGTTCGAGTTACGGCACGAAACGCCGTCATTGCCACCGTCGTTCAAGTTACCAAAGCACCAAGCCGCACGAACACCAGACGCCGCAGGTTCGCAATTGAAGCCAGCTCCCAGACACCGTATAACCCTAAAATTATTTTATTTGCAAATAAGACAATAAAGGGGCTTACTGCCCCTCTGCTTCGCATTCACCCCGTTTTTAACCCTCAAGACCAGGTGCTCCGAGAGAGCCGTGCCAGCTAGCGTTACCAACCCAAAAGCTCGAGTTACGGCACGAAACGCCGTCATCGCCACCGTCGCTCAAGTAACCAAAGCACCAAGCCGCACGAACACCAGACGCCGCAGGTACGCAAGAGAAGCCAGCTCCCACTCCGGTACCGCTTCCACTTGCAGTGATAGCCTCCGGCCAGAGAACATCATCATTGATTGCATTGTCCGTGATATATTTCCACGTCCAGGCAGCCGTGTCTTTCGGAACCAGTACTGACGGTACGTCTACTTTTTCGTAATTTGAATTGATTGCAGAACCAACCTTTGACTGATCGTAACATTTATAGCAATCAAACAGATAATCGCCATCTGATTTCTGGCTCCACTGCCATAATTCATCAGACACGATCAGATAGGAACCGTTCATAAATTCTACACCCTGGATCATTCCAGGTTCTTTTCCAGAAGTCGGGCTGATCTTGCTACCATCTCTACCGAGTACATTATCATTCCATCCGGAATAATAAGGACTTGTAGAAAGATAGGTGCTTCCGGCTGTTGTGTCAAAAGTCTTTCCTCCGTTATCCACATAGACTGCTGAGTATTCTTTTTCTTCAATAGTCACTGTTTCAATAGCTGTAATCAGCTTTCCATCAAAGATAGAATAGTTACTTGCTGTGTTTCTGTCAGATCCGCTCTGAATTCCAAGCATAACAACTGATCCAACCAGAAGGTTTGCAGCCTGTTCTTTCGTCAGAATCACTCGCTCTACGCCAGTCTCACTCACTGCAACCGTATACTGGTAGTTGTAAGACGTACACCCTTCAATCTTTCCCGAATTGCCTTTACGCCCATATTTCAGACGTACCATAGCATCCAGGAACTTTACAAGTGATCCGGAAGCTCCGGAATACTGTGCCCCTCTGGCTCTCCATTTGCTTACGCCTGTCTGGTGGGAGGTTCGGTTTACCGGAGCCAGTCCAGTTCCGCAGGTGATACTACCATCAGCTCCAATACCTGCATAATATTTCGGATGTGCAATGTACTCATGCACTTTTCCAGTTCTGTCTGTACCTTCTGGCCATCTCTTGTATCCGGATGCTGGGTGGCATCTTGTTTTCAAGTATTTATACTCATCATTCTGCCATTCTCTTTTCCAGGTGTTCTTCTGCACCATCCAGCACAAATGTTCGCCGGATCTGACATCTTTTGTGCTGTCAATATGTTCGACATAGAAAATTTCATGCGAACCATCTGCTTTTTTCTCGGCAGCCACTTCCAGACACCAAAACTGAGGAAGATGTGCAAATGGATCAGAGCCGGCAGTAGCTTCTGTGGATGGCGTACACACCAATCCGGCAGAATCATCCGTCAGCTCTCCAATCATGGATGTACTCTTTGCGTATCTCGGTGTAGTAACTCCGTGTACCCTTGAATCTTCAAGCACCTTTCCAAACCATCGTTCCAGCATGTCCGCTTTACTGTAGACCGCTGGATCATACTGATACTTCCACCATTCTACAAACAGATCGTCTACCTCTGCTTTTGTTGTTGCTGCAGCAACTTTATCCTTGTATGCTGCGTCTGCTTTGCCTGCTAAATCTGCACGCTGTAAATCCACGAGTTCTCTGATCGTGGACTCTCGTGGAAAATTTGTTACGTTTCCATTACTCATTTAATTTTTAACCTCCTATTCGCTTACTGTATATACAATGTCAAGACCGCCATCATCCGGATTGCAAACAAAAGAGAATCCTCCTAAAGCAGCTGTATTAGCAAGCACCTGTTCTCGGAAACTCATAGCTTCATTGGCGTAATCTTCGATTGCTTTCTTCTGTTTCGCTCCTTCTTCCTGGATCGCTGTAATCTGAGCATTTCCAGCTTCATTGATACTATCTACTGCATCTGCTCCAGATTTAGTAGCATTGGCTGTCTGTTCCTTTCCTGCGTCCTCTACATCTTTTACAGCTGCAGCTCCAGCCGAATTTACTTCATTGACTTTTGTTGATCCAGCCGAATCAATATCCCCAACCTGTTTCTTTCCTGCCGCATTAACAGCATCCGTCTGAGTTGTTCCGGCCTTATTTACCTTGTCGGTCTGTGCAGTACCGGCATTCTCTACCGCATTGACCGACTCTGTTTTTGCTGAGGATATAGCAGACAGAGCATCTGTTCCCGCCTTAGTCACAGCATTCTTCTGGGCTGTTCCAGCTTTCTCTACATCCTCTTTTCGAGTCTTTCCAGCAGTATTTACGTCGTTCAGAGCATTAGTAGCTGTCTGATTGAATTCCTGGACTGTCTGATCCACAGCCGCCTTTGATGTAGCTGCGCTGTCTGCTGATTTCTTAGCGTTCGCCTCTGATGCATCGGCATTCTTAGCTGACGTTGCCGATGCCGTCTCAGATGCCTTAGCATTCTTTTCAGATGTGCTTGCATTTGTCGCAGATTCCTGAGCTGCTTTCTTCGCAGATTCTGCCGCTTTCAGATTCTCAGCAACATTTGACTTGCTCTGATCAACTGAGGATTTCATATTTTCAACTTCACTTTTTAGATTCTCAGTAGCCTCTTTGGATGCAGAGGCAAGATCGGAATAATACTTTGCATTGTCCTCGGCATTTTCTGGATGACTCTCATGTCCATGCGCCCAAGCTTCTGCAAGTTCAGCAGCCGCTTCTGCTCCTGCCATGGATTCTCTAACTGCTTCAATGGTATCCTGGAATATCTGTGCCTCGCATGGTTTGTTGAAAGCTTCCGGTTTAGGGCGAGCTTCAATCTCCATAACAATTTTCTTCGTTGTATTACCGTGGATTCTATCAGACTCGTAGATAAATGCATATGCTTCATACTTGACAGATGATTCTTCCTCCAAGATAAAATCCGGAATGCGAACATCTGTCACGCCATCCTTTGTAACACCGATTCTCCGTTTTGCTTCTCCTCCAGTTTTCTGCAACGAAAAATGGACTTCCACGGCATCTGGAAGTCCAAGTCCTTCAATTCTTAAAATCTGGCCGAAATCATACTGCCAAATTCCTTTTACTGTTGCAGTATTCGCTTCGGAGAAACTAGCAATATTGATATTTTCCATCACTGTTCCTCCCACATCAGAAATCAAATCTGGATACGGTCACTTCATCTGACCACAAGCTAAACTTATCCCCATCTCCATATGCTTTCACTTTAACGGTTGCTCCATCCATACCGTCTGCTACAAAATCATCGAATATATCTGACACAAAAAGTGAATTATAAGTTGTCGTAAAGACTTTTTCTGCCCCGTCTTCTTTGGTGATGCAGACTTCATAGCTTGTTGCATCCTCAATCGGATCCCACTTTACATTCAAAATCCCATAAGACCAATATCTTGATGCATTCTTGTAATACGATGCGTACTCCACTGTCGGAGTATCGAGGATGCATTTCTCAATCCAGTTTTTAGCTGCATTGTTGATGGCTTCTTTCAGAGCGTCATCTGGCTGAAAAGTAATATCCGGAATCTCTACGGATGGCGGATTCAATTTCGGTGTGCAGGCAAATACCGGCACCACATTAAAAACGCTCATTGCAGTCACACAAATCATAGCCATTATTGTTCTTTTCATTTTTCTACACATTGTTTTATCCTCCTTTAATTGCTTACTTTGGTTAGTGCTTGACCGATTGTCCCTCTGTACTCATACCGATACTCATTCTGTAATCCGCTGTCAGTATAAGCACTACGGTTTGCTGACATCACATGCCCATAAGATGCTGTGTACCCGGCAGAGTCTACATGCTGCGCATTGTAACATTTCATTACGTACATTTCTATCGTTTTTATTTCTGTAACAACATTAAACGTTGCATTGGTTGCAACCTTGAACACACCATCATTTCCGGATGTTTTTTTAATGTATTTCCCTCGTAGGAAATTCAGATTTTTGTAATCACTCGAAGCTGTAACACGATACGTCTTCACAGGATCAGCAAGGACAACTTCTCCATTTGCTTTGCCGATTGCATCACTGTAACTGATTGTAAAATCGGGTTTCAGTCCTGCAATACCCGCTGGCCAAGCCCCAAGACCCAGTGCTTTTTCTGCAGCCAGATTTGGAGTCAGATTGGAACTGAACTTTTCCCAGACATGCATATTAACAATCTTGTCTGGCGCTAATTCAAGATCATTTCTGACAGAACCGACTTCGGCACTTACGCTTTCAATTTCTTTCCTTAATTCTTTTTTCAGATCATTCAGTGCCCGGTCTATCTTGTAGAATGCTTTCAGATCTGAAATGGTAGTGGATATCTTATCAACCAGTTCGTCTATTGTTATATCGCCACCATCTTTTCTTCGGATAGATACTCTGTCCTTAATTGAACTGTTATCATTTGCATATTCCGTGGTCTGTGATGTCCATTCTCCGATATCACTCAGTTGCAGATTCCCCGACCAGTACATCGTGATCCTCATTTCATAACCTTCCGGGACGGATATTGCTTCATTTGTGTGACGATCATATAGTACAGACACCAGCTCTTTTTTTGATTCCATAATCTCTCCTGTGCCGCTGTTAATAGAGCCATTTGAAAAAAATCTCATGTCTGCTTTTGTCTCTGTCATTCGTTCTCTTGCTGATGCCATGTGCTCATTCAAGACTGGAACTGACTTCACAACACCTTCCTGTCCGGTACTGATGTTCTTTATCTGCGTTCTTACCGCTTCTCCGGCAGAGTTATATGTCTTTCCATCTGCTCCAACACGGATGTCAACTAACTCACTATTTCCGGACGTGGAATTGTTATTTGCAACTATCGTGTCAATCCTTGATCTGGCAAGCAGATCCACCGCCCCTGCTTTCCCATCGAGGTAGCACTGCTTTATTGCATCATGAATGGCTTGTCGAACATCCTTGCCATACACTTTCGTTTTTATATTTCTCAACAACTCTGTTATATCTGCCATTTTCATCCTCCTACTTATTAAGCTTTCCGGTTAACGTGGAAAAAGAAACGCCGAATTCATACACTGAATTATCCGGCGTCAGTAAATCAATTTCTATTTTTGTACACAGAAAATAGGTGTCTATGCCATGCGGAGGGGATACAACTCTTACTTCATCTCCTTCAGATATGATTTCTGTGTTTACATCAATCAGATGCAAGTCTACAGCTTTAACTTTAAGTGAAACCGACATTGCAATCCCATCATCAAGGTATGCTTTCCCTTTTTTCAGCAAATTGTTTGCATCAGTAACATCATCCCATTCATGTGTTTTCGTGATTCTGCCAAACAGCTTTATTCCTGTAGCACTCTCGATATAATCTTTTCCGCTGTTCACAGACTCAATCGTTAGCCTGCCAGTTTCATTTCCAGCAGAATCTTTCTGCCTTTCTCCAAGCGGTATCAACACTGTAAAAACATTCTCTGCTGTTATATATTCGGTAATATCAAGAAGATTGGTTCCAAACTCAATAACCTGAGAATTTGTCTTACCTGGCTTTGTCACATAATCAATGTATTTCTTGTTTTCTGATATCCTTGTTCTAAGATATCCTCCATGCGTGTTGATAAGCTTTTCCTTGATCTCGTTCAAAGTATTCGGATACACCGTTGAACTGTAATGGACATAATTGTTTGAATCGGTAACTGTGATTTCTCCGATCGCAAACTTTTTTTCTTCATCCACTTGCTCATTGTGCTTATTTATATATTGCTTGAACAGCTCTGGCACATCTCCGGCATAATCGTATGGGCGCTGAATGGAATCAACTAAATACGCAAGTTCTCCCTCGCACACCGCTTTCTGCCGCTTGTAGAAATCTTTCTCCGTATTTAAAAGCCGGCCGTGGAATAATTCCTTGGATTGGATCGTTTTCGAATAAGCTTGACTATAATAGGTGTATGAATACATGGCAAAACTGATCGTTCCACTTGTAACCGTTCTTGATACAGACGCAAACTTATACACTTTTTCATCTGTAGCTCCATCTTTCAAATCACCGTAGAAATACGGATATTCTGAATAATTATTATATATCTCGCTTGATCCGGAACCATCTGTATTTAATGGACCTGCTAATTTTATTCGCCCGGTGTGCGGATCAACAGAAGCTCCTTTGTAAATAACTGTTGTAGGAATTGACGTTGATGAATTTGCGCTGGTTTTGACATCATCTTTCAAGATATATGCCTCAACATCTGATGCGACAACAGACACAATAGTTGAAAGCTTTTTCAGTTTCTCATAACCGACATTGTTAGGCGGCATTGTAAACCGGAATGAACCAGCTTTATTAAGCTCTCTTATTACTTTTGCAGATAAAAATGCGTACCCGTCATTAGCAGCAAGAAGAGGAGAGTATATGATCTCTCCATCTGCATAAACTGTATACATCAGATCATCCCTCCTCTGTAGTCAATAGATACTTTCCCTTTCCCAGTAAAAGTCAGCTTGTTTTCACCAGCTTTGATGATAATTTCAAGCAGCTTGTTTTCACCATTTTTTAGGTCATACGTTGTTTTTTCAAACTCGACTTTTAATCCATTTGCTTCTTCCGCATAGAATATAGGCACAACCTCTTTCTGGTTTCCGCATATGATAAACTCTAATTTGCCATCTACTGCGATATTTCCATACTCTCGTATTATTCCAGTTTCAAAGCTGAACGTATCCCATATCCAATCTTCCAGACTTCCAGATAATTCCATTTTATACGGCTGGCAATTTGCAGATATCACAACTTCCGCTGACACTTCATTCGACTTCGATGTAGATATCTCTATCGTTCCATCGTAGTAATAACAAGGATCTGTATCCAATGTGATCCTCATTCTTTTTCCGTGTATCTTCCCGGCGATATTACTTACCAGATCTGACCAGTCATTATAATTGCAATTTTTTGCATCAAAACGGAATTCCAATTTTCTTGTTCCATACTGCATTCTTCCGGTAAGGGACTCACTCAGATCGAGCACTCCGTCCCCTCCCGGAATATCTATCAGTACAGTCTTTGGTTCGGGGAGCCCTATAGTAATACTGATAAGCTTTAGTCCCCATTCTTCGTAAGAATGATACTCACCGAACTTGATTCCTGTAATCGGCATGTTATACACCTCTTTCTTCCAGATCGTACTGCTTTCCAAGATTCTCATCAATGTAAGGCGTTGTCACTTCTGCAATTTCTTTTCCATCCAAATCAACATGCACATGGGTCTCGCCTTCAATAACTACCTCTGTCTTGCGATCACCAAATGACTGTCCGCCATCTCGGTCAACCTTGTACGTCTGGCTCGTATTTTTATCAATACTTATTTTTCCTGTCTCAAGATTAACTGCCGCCTGCATTCGATCTGCGAGGGCTTCCATTTCCTTATCTGTCTGCTTTTCTAGCTCTGGCATGGAATCTTCAATACCAACTCCGACTCCCGGTGGAATCCACTTTCCGACTTCCTTAGCAAATACACGCGATGGAGAATGAATTCCAAGTGCTCTCTTAGCTCCATCAACAATTCCGGAGAAGAAGCTGCTAACCTGGCTCCTGAACCATCCGGCCGCATTGCTTATACCGTTCCATACTCCATGCACAATGTTGCGTCCGACTTCCGCCATTCTTGACGGCAGATTTGCTACTCCGCTAACAACCGCGTTTACAAGCATTGCTGCTCCGGCACGTCCTTTTTCAGCTAACTGGTTTCCCCAGTTTGCCACTCTATTCAGCGTATCAATCAGCCAATTCCAGATTCTTCCAGGAAGCTGCGTAAAGAACTGTACGATACCATTAACTGTATTGATTGCAGCCTGTTTTCCACTTGCAAGCATGTTACTTCCCCATGTTACAAGTTTGTTGTAGGCATCAACCAGACATGTCCAGATTCTTCCAGGAAGCTGCGTAAAGAACGTTACAATATTGTTGATAATGATCGGAATATTTGTTTTTACCCAGTTTACAGCATTTATGCCAAACTCAATCAGCTTTCCAATTACGAATCCAAGTGCGTATCCGACTTTGTATGGTAATTCGGCAAAGAAATCTCCTACTGCTGTTACTGCATCTCTAGCCGCTTGCGATGCGACTGATAACAGATCGGCAGCCCACGTCTTCACCTTTTCAACAGCTTCAGTTAAAAACTCAGCCATGCGCCCAGGAAGTTCACTCACAAAAGAGAGGATTTCATCCCAGTGCTGCTTGATTGCGATCACCAGATTTGCTACTGCAAAAACAATACCGGCTACTGCCGCAGCTACAGCCGCTGGAGCTCCAAGGATCACTGCTCCAACCGCAGCTAGAGCAATTCCGATTCCCATCAGAATATCTTTTACTACGCTGAAACCATTCTTGAACATGTCCACGAAATTCGTGACTGCAAGAATGACTCCCGTGACAACGGTTCCTATTCCTCCGGCAGTTGTAGCAAGATACTGGACCACTGTAGATGCAAGACCGGATATCTTAGAGCCAAGCGTTGCAAGCTTTGGAAATTCAAGAGCAATTACTTCTCCTAATGTTCCTGCTCCTCCGCTCCATAGAGTAAATCCCTCGACAGCTTTTGAAATAATTCCTGTAAGGCCTGATACTCCACCTTTAAAATTTTTAAGGATGGATAACAACGGACTCAACGCACCGGCTACACCTTTTGCGGCATTCAGTCCCACAATAGCTGTAACTATATTAGCTATCGCTCTTCCGACAGCTTCCATCGTTGCAGGATCTTGATTATTAATCAGTGCGAAAATATCGTTTAAGATATCAACTAATCCTTGAACGGCACTGCCGGCATTATCTAACAGCCCCTGGAGGAACCCATCTATCAACGCAGAAACACCAGGAAATTCTTTACTCAGTCCGTCGCAGAAACCTGCAACAAAATCTTTCGCAGCCTGTATAATTAGCGGCGTATTCTCCTGTACTGCCGTCCCGATCATGCCAAGCATTTCTCCGAACGACTTTCCGATTTCTTCTGAATGATCTACGATCCCCTGTATGAAGGACCATACAAGGTTTTCAGCTGTCTCAATTAACTTCGGGGCTGCTTGTGCGACCTCTGCTACAATCTGGGCCATTACTTCTCCGGTTTTTTCAACCAGAGAGTCTAGTCCACCCTCATTGAACGCTTCTTGCAGCTCTTGTACCATCGTCTGCGCTTCTTTAACGACATCTTTCATCGGAGTTTCCATGTTTTCATACAATGAAATTCCGAGGCCTTCCAACCCTGACTTCAAGATCGTGATCTGCCCTTGCAGATTGTCGTTCATTGTCTCTGCCATTTCTGCGGCAGCACCATCGCAGTTTGCGATAGATCCTGACAGTGATGCAAAATCATCATCGGATGCATTAACTATCGCAAGTAACCCAGTCATTGCTTCCTGACCACCTAAAGTAGCAGCCATCTGAGCTTTCTGGTCTGCTGTTAATCCTGCAAATCCTTTTCGCAGGTCAACCATAATCTCGTTCAGAGACTTCATGGATCCATTACTATTTGTTAGCGATATTTTAAGAGTATCCATTGCTCCCTGGACTTCCTTGGTCGGTTTTGTCATTCGGGTAAAGATGCTTCTAAGAGCTGTACCTGCCTGGCTTGCCTTGATTCCGGAGTTTGCCATCAGACCGATTGCTGTAGCACAATCCTCTGCGGAATATCCAAGAGCCCCTGCTACTGGCGCAACATACTTAAACGTCTCGCCCATCAGCCCGACATTTGTATTGGAGTTCGATGCGGCTCTTGCTAATACATCCGCAAAGTGCGTTGCATCACTGGCTTGCATCCCAAACGCTGTCAATGCATCGGTTACAATGTCACTGGTAGTTGCCAGGTCTTCTCCGGATGCTGCAGCCAAGTTCATTATGCCTTCTATACCAGAAAGCATGTCTGCTGTCTTCCAGCCGGCCATTGCCATATAGGAAAAAGCATCTGCTGACTCTGCCGCTGAAAACTTCGTTTTTGCGCCCATTTCCTTAGCCTTATCTGTCAAAGCTGTAAGCTCCGTCCCTGTTGCTCCGGATATCGCTTCTACTTTTGACATGGACGCTTCAAAGGTTGCCCCTGCTTTAACTGCAGCTGTCCCTATTCCGACAACCGCCGTAGCAGCTCCACCGATGATTGCAGCTGTTGCTTTCAATGCACCGGAAGCGCACGAACTGATCTTATTGATTCCATTCTGGAATCCAGACGAATCTATCGACGTATCAAATTTTAGAGTGCCATCATAGCCCAATGTTTTCACCTCGCTTTTAGGGCAAACAATGGATTATCGGCTCGTGATGGCACTACTTAATCTGTTGTCCGTATTTAATTTTCACTTCAAAAATATGGGAGCACTTTCGCCCTTTACAGGCTACTTGCACTCCCTTACATTCTGCCGACTCTGTGAAAAAGAGCGGCATTCTATACCCACATTTAGGACAAACTACTTGGGTATATTTCTTTCTGTCTACTTTCAAACCACACCTCCTTATACTAATCCGGTAATGTCTCCACCATTCAGCAGAGCTTCCGTAAGGAGTTCGTCCGCTTTCCTTTCAGCATCCGTGATTGGAAGCGCATGTATGGATTGCATTTTCTTGTAGAACTCTCTTTGTTCCTTCGACATTTCAGAGGTTATCTTTACACTTCTATAACCCATGATCTTCACAAACTCTGTATCTTCACTCAATCCTCTGAATAAAGCTCGAAACTTCCACCAGTGGAGTTCCTCAATATCTTGCAGATCAATCCCGTATTGTTCAAGAAACGCTGCGTAGATATAATCATCGTCATGCTCAAACGAATAGATTTGCTTTGCTCTTCCACTTCCGGATCCATGACCGCCGCTCTCTGTTTCCTTGCCGCATCTGTAAAACCAGATCATTTTATCGACTGCCATAGTCACGTTATGTGGAATCTCTGGATAGTATAGTTGCAACCCCTTTACAAGCTTCTGGCGCTTTCCCAGCTCATCATCCTGCATGAGCAGTTCGAACAGTATGGAGATTCGGAAATCGCTGTTGATTCGATATTCAATACCGTCTATATCCACTGTCTCCGGGAGGATGTCAAGAAGAATATTAGCCATTGTTTACGGCATAGATATTGTTTTTATTGCGCTGCTTATTCTTGCCTTTGTTCTTCTGTTCAGCCCTTCTTTGTTCTCTGTTCTGGACTCTCTGGCCTGTGTATTTTTCCGTCATACTGTCCATGATGCTGCCCTGCTCTTTCACCATTGAAACAGTCTGGCCAAACGCTTCCATTCTGTCCCCCAAATTATTGCGCTTTGGGAAAATCCTGTCTGCTGTTCCTTCGCCGAATAAACGGTCAAAATAGCTGTCTACCATTCTGCACTGTACACGCATACAGTCTGCATTTGATAGTCCTTCGTAATGTTCCGGATTCTTAATCTCAACAGCAATCTCGGCATTAAGATTATCGAATTTCTCCACTACATCAGCATCCATCAGGTCAAGTTCAAGCTCTACTCCGTTAATTGTTACTTTACTCATTTCTATTTACCTCCTGGATTCAGATCAAGCAAGCTGCTTATGAAGCAGCTGCTGTAAATTTCTTAGTTTTAATATCAAATGTGCCAAGCACCGGATCTCCGACCGCATTCAGATTTCCGGAAATCGCCTGCTTATTCTCTCCGGAATATTTAGATACCTCACAAGACACCTTGAACTTTCTAGCTTCGTAGGAATCTGCACTTGCTGATCCGGAAGCTTTGTTCCACAATTCTACACGAACATACTCAAATTCTGCATCTGATCCGGTGTAATGGTTACGTCCAACCGTATAGATTGCGTCTATTGCTTCCTCTTCAACGATATGTTCTGCCTCGAACGGGAAACTTGTCTCATATCCCGTTACGCAGCTTGAAGATGTAGCTTCGTTTACATATTTCACCGATTCAGTCTGTGCTCCAGGGCTTTCATCCAATGTTGTAAATCCGGTTCCCATCAGTGCCCATTCTGGAGCTTCTTCTGTTCCAGTGTTCAGATAATCTGCGATTTTGTGTCGCAATACAGCTGTTTTTTTCATCACGATACCTCCTTACGGTATAAAAGTCTTAATTGTATCTGATAGCGTGCGTTTCTCATGGATCCATCAAACATGTATCCATTGGAAAGCACTTCAATTTTCTCTGCATAACAATGCTCTGGAAGTTCCGGAACATTCTCAGCACGGTTTTGCTCCTCAATCCAGTCAGCGAATTTTTCATAAAACGAACTGTTCTGGATATTTTGGATTCTGTCCATAGAGTAATATTCACGGCTACCAAAATTGAATTGGTACTGTCTGTATTCATCTCCATTTACATAACGTTTCAACAGTGGATCGAAAATACCAGTTTCCACCGTATACTCTATAGCGTTCTCTCCCATAGCATCCACTCTCAAGACGCCATCTTCGAGCAAAGGGCAACTACCGATAAATTCAGTAATTGCCTCTATAATTGAGCTTGCCATATCAGCCTCCTACACTTTTTTAGCTCCTTCTAGGATTTCTTTCTTCTCAGCAACCTTCATCCTTTCAAACCAATGGGCTCCTCTGTTCGGATCATATGCTCTGGACTCCGCAGTATCGTAATACTGTCTTCTGGCATACGGTGCGATGTACTCAACAACTCCGCTTCCGATCGTAGTTCCGAGCTGTCCGGATTTCTCAAGCATTCCCGTTCTAAAAGGTACCCTGGGACTGCATCTTCGCAATACCTCAGAGTCAACAAATTGTTGCATCCGGCTAAATTTCTGGTTTGTTCTTGGAACGAATGTTGCGTCCCATTTAAGTTCGGCTATTCCATTCCGGCCTTGAACTACAATGGATCCTCTTGGAGTAGTAATCTGTTTAACTCCCATTATCTTCCACCTACTCTCCAGTGTTTGGTAAAGTCAGTTCCTCTTATCGTGTTGTCGGCATACTCAGTCACAATGAAAAAGTCATCGCATTTCTTTCCGAAATCAAGCACTTCTTCCGGAGAAAACTCTTTTCTATCCCTGATACCCCCTTCTCGGAATACCATTACATAGCTGTTCTTCTGCAACGTCCAAGACCTTTTCTTCTCCTCGCTACTAAGCCTGGAATATTCATGTTCCGGAACATAGTGCTTTCTTCCATCAGTCGCTGATCTGTAAGGGATCCGCACTTTGAAATTTCCACTTGTTGAGCCATTGTTGTCGAGAGAACTTGACGCATACCAACATGCATTGTAAATCACTGTTGGCAGGAACACCTCTCGTCTGTCCGCTCCTACCGCCTTGTTAAAAATAATGATATCAGCATTATGCATCATATTTCTTTGACCACCCCCGATATAACAGTCCAGTATTCGCAAGCCACCTCCTGGCTCTTGAAAGCATCTCTGCTCTGCATTCCGAGTCAGTACCAGCTTGCGAGTATGTAACTGAATATCCATCATTGCTTTCCGATGATAGATTGTTCTTTTTGTTTTCAGAGTAATTAACGAAAACATCAAGTACTGAACACACTGCGAACTTCACAGAAATTGGAATTTCTCCCAATCTTTGTATACGTCCAAAAGTAATTTCATCAATAAAAGCTTCTGCTTCAAGCTCTGCTTTATCAAATACTGAATCGTTTAGCACATCTCCGTGATAGCATTCTGCATAGAAGTTATAATCCACGTAATGAGATGCCCTCTTTACATCCATCATCTTATTTTCCCTCGTCTTTGCATTTTGATATTTTGTTTTCTTTCTGACTCTGAATATCTATTTTTCTTCCTTTCATGTCTGTTATGACATACCCTAAGGAAGCGTATACATTGCTTTCTTCATCTGAGATCCTGATTCTCCTGTTTGCTTTTATTGCTTTCAGCACTTTGCATGCCTCCTTATTCTCCTGCTTTCATTACCGCAAATGGACATCTCTTTGTCTTGTCTGTCTTAAGAGCATTGATTGGGTTTGGAATCTCCCATCCGAGACGCATTACAGCACGAAGCGCAACCATATCGTTCTGCATAAGATTGTATGCGATGGTTCCGTCCGTATTCTGGACAACACCTTCTGTGAACAGCTTAAATGTAATATCCTGACGGATAGAATATACAAGCTGCGAGAAATCTCCGGAGATCATGAGAGCTTTTGATTTATCAAACGCACCGTTGTTTGGGAAGTTCATTGGGGATCCATCAAGTGCATACTGTGTAGTTCCCTGCAAATCCTGTTTAAACAATGGATCACCATTTGTATTCTTCAGTCCTCTAAGTTTAGCTCTCATAGAGATATCTGCCATGTGACCATTTACAAAATATCCGCAATCTTCAACTTTTGCGATCACTCCATCCTCTGCCATGATTTTGTCATAGAGGCTGTCTGACGTTCCTAATGTCACAACTGCATTCGCTTTTGTAGCTGTCGCAACTACATCTTCTCTCCATGTAGAAGGTTTATTTTCACCAAACAGCACAGCTGCATCAATCACTTTTCCAAATGCCTCTGTTACTCTTGGCTTTACTTCTGCCCAAATGTCATATTCTGCATCGTCCAATACAGCTTCCGGAATCGGAACAATAACAGCAATTTCCTCAGCTGTAATAAACTTCTTGTCCCATGCCTGCTTTGTTGTCTTCTTCTGGCCATTATCACCATTTACAAAGTAAGCAATCGGCAGCATATCAAGTACTGGCATCTTGTACTGCTTACTAGTCATATTCGCAAGCTTACGTCCTCTTGACAGCACTGCTGACTGTGCGATTGTTCCCTGGATAATCTCGCTTGCTTCCTGTGTAGGAATAAGTGACTCTGCTCCGCTACGATCAATAACATTTACATCTGTTTCAAATATTCTTAAATTCATTCTTTTTCTATTCATTTCATGCCTCCATTATCTTCTTGCAGCAGCTCTGATTCTGTCATTGATGGATGCATTCATATTTCCACCAGAACCATCGGATGCATTTCCTACTGAAGAATCTGCGATGCGATAAGAGCCACCGCCTGCATATCTTGGATTCTCTTTCAAAAACTTCTCTGCTGCCTTTTCAAATGTTGTTTTATCATCTACCATTTTGGAGATTTTAAAAGTTACATAGTCCAGATCGTCCGCCTTTACTCCTTTGCCGGACAAGAATTTTTCATTTTCCATCTGCCGGACCTTGTTCTGAGATTCTGCTAACTGCTGTTGTAACTGTGCTACGTTCGGCTGGTTTTTAGCTCTCTCTGTTTTGAACTGGCTGATTGCCTGAGTTACCTCGTCTTCTGTCATTCCCTGACCTCTGAAGAAATTTGCAAGAGCTGCTCTTTCCGACTTTTTCGCTCGCGAACTTGCAATCTCTTCCAATTGTTCATAGGTATATGTTCCGGTTCCATGTGCTCCGGATGCGCCGCCAGTGGATCCGTTTCCACCATCTCCATTCCCGGCATTTCCCCCCTGTGTACCAGAGCCAGCTCCTGCGCCGTCTTCAAAGAGCTGTAACATCATTCTTTTTTTATACATTTTATACCTCCGTTTTGCCTCGACAGGCTCTGAGCTTTTTCCGTCTTCACGTTTTGGACATAATAAAAACACCCCGAAGGATGTTTTCTACATAAATGTTATACAGTTGTATTCCCTGTTAATATCTGTAACCCCAAGGAACCAAGAATCCATCAGAAGTTTTCCACCATCTGATAGTTTTTCCCATTCAATTATTGTCATTCCACTTCCAGTATCCGCTCTTATCCTATCATTAGACAGATCTTTTAATGAATTAATCAGATTACATGTAAGCGCTGATACCGCAGCACACACGCGATCTACTCCATCCGTACCATTCATTCCGGCATGACCGCTCATATGAATGCCGTGATCTGTTATTTTAATGTTTATCATCAAATCCTCCTAAAAATGAGTACAAAAATACCACCGGCCGTATCGACTGGTGGTAACTACTATGGAATTAAATCTGTAATTCCTTTTGCTGTTTTATACATTTTCTGCATAATACTGTTTTCACTTAAGTATTCAAGTCCCTTTAATGTAATTCGAATATCTTCCGCATCAACGCTTGTATTTCTTATACTGAGCAATATCACTTGATGCATTTTGAATCATCTCCGGTGGAAACATAGAATTCTGTTGTTTTGAATTAGTCGCTATTCTTCCGCGCATATCAAGATATATTCTCTCACGTTCTTGTTCCAGTTTCATCTTTTTAGAAAATTTAGCATATTCATTAAGCTGACCTTGGTATTTTGCTTTCATAAGCATCACTTCCTGCGGATCCGCGCCCCCATGCTGCAGCAGCTGTACTTTTTCGCGCTGTGCTCGCATTGCTGTTTCCATCTGACGCTGTCTCTGCTTTGCTTCATACAGAGTATATTTCTTGCCTGCAAATATCTTAGGTTCTGCCTCTTCCTCATTCTTTGCGTCCAACCAATCATCGGACCAATTACGCTCAGATATACCAGGAAAGAACGGATAATATGTATGATAACAGTTAGCACCCAAGAGACCCGTTACTGTTCCAAGACCGCATACCGAATACAACTGTTCTTCCTTCCAAACTCTTCCCTGCCACACGGAATGAGTTGGACGTGCTCCGGCATGCCACTCAACTTCGAAATATTCTGTTCCAAGCTTTTTTGCATTGTACTCTGATATCTTTCCGGTAATCTGGCTGACTGCCGTCATAACAGCTCTCCTTGCAGCTACATCAACCCGATTGGCTCTTCCGGAGGAGTAATCGATCTGTCGAAGTCCGCTATTGGTGAGCTGAGTCACAACTCTACGCAGCACACTGTTGTAATCGAATGCTCCGGTTACAATATCGAAACATGCTGAATCAAGATAATTTGTATAAACCTGCGCCAGTGGTGTTATAACCTTTTTACCATCTCCATAATCTAAGTAAAAACCGAGCGAATTTGTTATATTTTCCATATCTGCAAAACTTTGATCAATAATTGCATCTGTGATCTGCTTAAGTTGCTCGTTCCGGTCAAATGGTATGTGCTCTACGTTGATTTGTTCATATATGTCCTTATTCCTGACATATTCCCAATCAATCACCTTATCATAAAACTCAAACATTTCTGGATAAGAAGCATCGAGCGTTTTCTTAATTTCCTTTTCAATGTCTTCTGAAGAATAACCCAAAATAAGTAATCTGTTAATCTGCCAGTCTGCTGTGCTTGTAATCTTTCCGGTTTTCTTGATTCGCCGGACAACATCCTTCATAATTCGGAGTTCTAAATCTTGATATCTTCCAGCAATCTTACTGGCCATCTGATTCTTGTAATCATCTCGCATATTATTCCATCACCTGATTCTGCTCTGGTAGATTTTGCCTTGCTTGCTCCACGGTCTCCCCATACCATTTTGCACGGTATTCTTCATGCCGCATCACTCCCATGCTAACATCCTGACGGTCCTGCTGCCGCTCTGCGCCTTTATCCTCGATAATAGAATCGTCAAAAGCGACCACAATATCTGTATTTATATCCAGTGCGTTCCCTGTCACAATCCCGAGTCGGATAATAATCTGAATTAATTGCTTCAGCACATCATCCAGGATGATTTCATGCTTCTTTAGCATCCGGTACATATCTGAGTTTTCGGATATTACCTCTGTTGCAGTTTTTACGCCAGTACCATCAAACCGATATCTTTCTGTTCCGAATCCACATTTCAGTGACAGATAATTCAGATCATCATTGATCGCTTTACTGTGTTCTTCTACTCTGAGGCTCATATCCACCTCTTTGATCAATCCCGTCTGGCTCTTATCATAATCTTCCGGAAGTGAATAAAATACGCTGTCTTCTGGATCGAATGCCGGTGTCCCGTCTATGTTCGACAGCATTTCCGGAGCCACAAAAATCCTTTTTCTTCCAAGATCGAACTCATTACAGTAAGAATCATATTCCATATCCAGTTTTTTCAGTACATCGATAGAATTTGCGAATATGGAAATCCCCATAGGGTTGCTTTCATCCGCATTGTTCGTGATGTTCAGACGGTCAATAACAAACTGTGGATTCGTGGATCCTGTTTCCGTTCTTGCTGCCAAATTGGCAAAAGGCTTCAGCTGCCTCCATTCCTGTTCCGTCAGTTCCCGACCTTCTGCACTTCCTTTCGAGCACTCCAATACACTATTTTCGATGACATATATGCCATTTTCGTCCATTTTATGAAACTGAATCTGCACGTATTTCTTTTGTCTGATTGTATGGATAAATGTAAAAATGCACTCTGTTACGCTTCCGTTGTTCCAGCTGACTGGATAAATGTTCTTCGCATCTACATAATTAATTCCGATCTTTCCGTCTGAGACTGTTCCATCTTCCTGCACGGTTGCGTTATAAAGATACGGAATATATGCCACTGTTCCGGTATAAGCTTTTCGTTCCTGGTAGTCGTTTCCCGTCACAAGAAAATGATTATCGTTTAGAACTTTCTTCACGAATTTCTGAGTTGACTCATCTTCCAGCGTGATCATCACGCGCTCATTCAGAAGAAGATCTGCGATGTCTTCCGAAAGTTTCTTTGCCATCCCCATACTTTTTCTCCGGCATCGCTTACTGGTACCTCGACCAGAATATACTTTATAAGTACTAAACTGTCTTACATTCGAATTGTACCAACTGGTCCACTCATCGATCTTCCGGTAAAACGAAGCATCTACTGTATCAATTCCTTTTTTTCTGAAATAATTAAATATATTCATCGTCTTCTCTCACCTCCCTGCTGCCGAAATCGCAAATATCAATCTCCTTTGTCAAATCATCTGATGGCAACCAGTATTTCATCTTGCTCCATGCTCCCATCACTGCATAACGAATCGCATCCATACAGTGATCATTCTCTTTTACAGGAACTTCTTTCCCTTTTTCAATTGATTTCTTATCGTATTCATATACCCCGAACTCATTTACTGCATTTTCTTGCTTTGGAGCAATAGACATGATGTCAAATACCAAAACCTTTTGTACACGGCTGATGCCTAATGCTACATCATTCTCTGCATCGCGAAGAAACACCTGATAGTCCACACTTTTCCTGGTTGCTCTCTTTATTTCTTCTGCCAATCCTTTTGCCGATGGATCCAGGAAAATATAAAAGAGTCGGTTATCATATTGTTCATGTAATTCATCCATGAACTCAACAAGATCCTGTGCATACTCAGACGGACTTTTCTGCTTCCCTGTCTCTCGCCCACTATGATAATACTCTCCTAATCCCGGAAACTTTTTTCTGTAAGTATCAAGGCCAAATGCTTGAAATGTTGTCGCATTCTGTTGGCCATAGTCACCGCCAATATAAATTCTGTCATATCTTCTATCTGAAGCTGGCTTCTTTCTGTGCCTTTCTCCAAACATGTAATAAATCAGTTCATCTACTCCTACTGATTCTCCAAGCCAAACCCATCTGTACATTTTCGGATCAGCAACCTCCATTGCCTTGGCAGAAGCAATCAGATCAGGGCCTAGCCAGGCAGCAGGTACATCTCTGTAGTCCGTATGGATATGTACGCAGTCAGGACGTTTTTCCATCTTCTTACACCACTGGTTGATCGGTGCATTTGGATTCTTCGGTGGGTTATACAGATAAATCATTTGGAAACCACCTTTATTCCCACGAACAAAAGTAGCTTCGATATTACTTAACTCATCCTCTCCCTCGCCATCATCAAAGAACTCTGTCAACTCATCCAACACAACTAACTTGATTGGCTTATCCTCATCAATAATACCTTTCGTATCATCAATGCCATCTGATCCGGCAAAATACATCGTTGTTCCATACTTCTTATAAGTGATCTCCATTGGAGACTTTGTAATCCGGAACTTACTTTTCGGAATCTCCAAACGGTTGATTCCTCGGAGCATCTCCTTGTAAACTGTTTTCCGCAGCTTGTTATGATGCTTACGCAGCACAACCACAGAGCCATTGGCATCTGATACAAGTTGATAATCTGACCTGATAGCTGCATAACTGGATTTCGTCCCGGCACGACCAGATGTCAGGATGATATGCTTGATACTTCGGTTATTGAATATCGGCAGGTACTTCTGAATCACTATATCCGATATCCTGACTTGTTTCTTCTGGTGCGTCATTGATAATCTCCACTCCTTCATCCATATCACTATCTCCACTACTCATTCTTGCAGTGTTGGTACGGATCTGTTCAATTCTGGCTTTCTGTTCTTCACTTGCAGCTTCCCAGTCTTTGTGCAGCATCTCATCATACTGCTTGATCATTGCTCTGAGTTCTCCTTGCGCTCTTGCCTGAGCTTTCAGGAAATTTTCCTGTTTATCCCATGCCTGCTGCACTTCCCATTTTTGACCTATTACATTGCCAACCTTTTCTTCTATCTTCTCAATAGTCTTATCATCCTGATCCTTGACATAAGCTATCCGCTGCGCCCTGACAATAGCTGCATACGCAATCTGTATCTGATGCCATAGCAGATCCAGTGGGTCTGCCTGTTCAATGGCAGAAAAAATCTCCCGTGTTTCATCCGGGAGATACTTACTGAAGAATCCGTATTTTTCAGCATTTTTATTCTGTTCAGGTGCTCCACCGCCCACAGCATTCTTGTTGCCTGGCTGACCGCCCTGCTTCCTTTTTCTGGATACATCAGAAGGTGCACCCCGTGTATTTGAGAGTGCACCCCGTTTCTTTATCTCAGACCAACCGTACCGCTTAATCCAACTCTTTATTGTATTCAAACTGATATCATATTTTCCCGCTAATTTCTTAGGCGGGATACCAGATAAATAATCATTTTTAATCTGTTCTTTTACATCAGCCACGTCACCACCTCTCGTTCCTTCGTTTGTTTTGTCGTATTAGAAAAGCACCCCGGAGGGTGCCTTCAAACAATTACTTCGACCATATAGTATTAATTAATGTAATTAATGTTCCTGCTATCAAAAAATATGTCAAATCGTGATTTCCGAACAACTCATACATATCCCCAAATAACAATTCTATCCGTACTGCAAACGCAGCTAATATATTTGCTATTTTTTGAATACAATCAACTTTTTGATACTTACTCCCTATAAATAATATTACCATGTACGCTATAATCACTATAGCCGAAACTATTACTCCTTTCATCATTTCACTCGCTGGAAGTGATAATGATTCAATTAATTCCTTATTCATTTTCCTATCTCCTATCCGCCCAATCCTTAAAGCACTACACCTACATTCATTATATCCCTATTTTCAACATTGTGCAACGAAAAAGACAACCTGTCTCCAGATTGTCCATTTCTAGGTTTATGCCTATGGAGTTTTAACGAGCCTTCGGGTTTCCCTCCTCGGCTCATTGTAATTCTCTCACACATCTATACTAAACTTCAATAAACTATAATAAATTATTTTGGTATTTTTAAACGTCCTAATGCTCTCCCATGCAACTTATGAACCCACTGTTCTGTACAATCCATCTTTTCAGCGATTTCCCAAAAACGCAATCCCTTAATGTATCGATAAAACAGTACGTCATTTTCATCTTCATTCTTCACTGTCTTAATCTGATTCTCAATGGATATATACGATTCGATACATTTGCTCTTTTCTATCTCAAGTTTTTTCTCCAGTGAATCTATTCTTGCCAGTTCATCTGACAAATCTTTCTGATTCCCACTTCCATGAGGCATCCCCGAATAGTCTGTTGCTTTCGTAGATTCTGCAAGTTCCCTGAGCTCTCTTACCTCATCGTCAATTCTACTGATTCGTCTTCTGTTGGCTCTGTATCCTCTCAGATACTCTTTTTTCCGGTTGTTCTCGTTCTTCACATTGTTCTCTTCCAGTCTCATCTCCAACGGTATCGCCTCCACTCTTAATTCCTAATTTTCTTGCGATATACTCTGCTACATCCTCATGCAATATCTGCTTGCCCTGTTCTCTAATCAGATTTCTTGCCTCATATCTATATCCGCCTCTGGTATTCAGATCACACTGTTCACAACATTCTGGGCACCCATTCTTACGCGCTTTTTTTTCGCACAATTTTATTGTTTGTCTTCTGTCATTCTTTCTCTTCTGTTTCTTCTCTTTCCACTTTCTCAGGTACTCAAGCTGCGCTTTATCCTCTTGTTCTTGTCTGTTCATGTTTTATCCTTTGCACCAATACTTCTTGCTGTTCGCTCCAATCCCTCTTGTAGTTACCCTAATGTCCATTTCATTCTTTGCTCTCAAGATATCTTTTCTCGAGATATTTCTCTTGTCAGCTTCAGAAAACACATTTGTCTGCTCTACACCGTTTCTATCCGTGATCAGTTCTTCCAATAGCTCATAAGCCTTTCCTCTTGCCGAATCCTTTGTGATCACCGTCTTGCTGTCCATCAACTTGGAGACCTCTTCGATAATTGAATCTCTATCATCAAGTCTTCCGTTGTCCATCTTAATTAATAATTCTTTCAGCTTTTCCAACTTGATCACGCTTGTGTTGCTCTTGCCCCTGATAAACTCAACGCTGTCGGAAAGTTCAGCAAATCGTTTTCTTGCAACAGTTTCAGTCTGGACATTCTTCATACTGCTCATAAGCATGTCCACCTTTCCACTAAGTTCTCCAAGTACTTTCAGGATCTCTTTCTGATTTCCGTACAGTGTTTCGATAAACTCTACTTGCACCTGATCTTCTTCCACCGCTTCATTCACCTCTTCTTGGATTACAAATGTTCCGGGAGCGTAACCCAATGTCCTGCTGATCAGTGCTTCCATGTTCTTCGGTACTGTTGCTCCAAGTCTAGTTCCTGGAAGATTGGAAAAATATGACTTACTTCTTCCAATCTCTGCGGACAGCCATGTTTTTGATTTTCCTTGAATGATTAATTCATCGCATATCGCATCATAATCTAATTTCACTCTTTTTGCTTTCTCGCCCATCTCTTACATTCGTCCTCCCTTTTCATTTCCTTGCAGTACAGCATTCCAACATAGTTTCAGATATTCTAACTGTTCCCGGTCGTTCTTTTCTTGCTCAGTCATCTTGCATTACCTCCTCTGGCAGCTCTATCATAGGCATCCAATAGAGAACTTTTTCATATTTCAGATCTTCCATCGTTTCAAACTCAGGGTCCACAAAGCCAAGTGTTACCGAATCATATATGTCTCTCCAGAAGCCAAATCCATATCCTTCTTCGTACTGGCAAAACATCGGCGGGTCTTCTAGATGGTTTTCTACCAAGCACATGTAAAATCTGCTATCGCCGCCTTCCGGCAGGCTATCTTCTACTGATATCCACAAAGGAACCGTCGGCTGCTCTTCAATCTCCATGAGAACGGAGGCTGCTATATCGTCAATATTCACCATTCTATCTGCGTTTGGGTCAGGGTTCAGCCATTTTGTCACTTTTCCAGTCAGCATATCTGCGTCAATCAGTCTCATGGTCTTGCTCATCCTCTCTCCTGTACAGTTCCGGCAACGGCATCCAGGCATTCACAAAAAATCCATAGCTTGAATATGATTTTTCATCATCTCCCGGATAGAACGTGCCACCCTCGTCATTTTCTTCATATCGCGCGATATCCGGCATTGTGGAGTTTTCAAACGATACAAGAATATATCTATCTCCGTCTGGAAATCGTTCACTGCACGGAATCCAACTCTGATCCGCCTTTCCTTCTGCCTCGTCGATCTTGCACATCTTCTCAACATACTCCCTGATGGTCCCTGTTGCCGCCATCAGCCCGTCATCATACCGATCCGGCTGACATTCTTTCATCTTCTCTTTCCTGATCTCACCATCGACCTCACTCAGCCAGGAAAGAAATTTATCTGCGTCCATCATTCTACTCATTTCAAATTTTCATCCCTTTCTTGTATTCATAAATTCCAACATACTGTCCATAACTCATACCATGCTCTCTTGCTTCCGCTGCTATTCTTATGAGCTCATTTTTATGCTGCTTCGATTTTCTTCCAGGCTTCTTCATGTTTTTCTTTTGCCTGGTCTCTGTAATAAATTTTCTATGTTCTTCTTGCATTTCACGCATTTTTGCTCTAGCACGCTCTTTGCTAGCATAACCTGCACACTCATCACTGCAGTATGCATATCTTCTTGATGCCGTAATGAGCTGTCCGCAGATAATACATTTTGTTATTTTACTTTCACCCATTCTTCTCTACCTTCCCAACAGTCGGTTTTCAAGATCATCCATATCATACTGTCTTCTCTTAAAATTGTTATTGTCCTTAACTGCTGCCTTCTTGGTTCTGCTCTGCTTCTCCTTGCCTGGTGTCTTATAAAATGATTTCCATCCTCCTGCTGTTGCCTTCTTAACAATAGCAATGCGTTCAACTTCTGAATCACTCAATTGGATCAAATCCTCTCGAAGTGCCTGTATCTGTTCCGGTATTATGTCTCCATAATTATTAGAACGGACAAGAATATACATCTGAAATGCCTGTTCAAGTTCCGGGCTGAATCCTAATATATTATCTATATTCTTTACTTTACTTTTCTTTAGGGATTTTTCCATGGAATTACAATCGTTTTTCCGGGAATAACTCTCTTTTATCTCGGATAAATCACTAAAATGGGTACACTTAATAAAAGGTTCTGTTTCTTCTTTTTTTAAAAGCCAGTACCTTCCAACTTCTATCGGATTTTTCCTTGCGCGTTCTTTAACTGCAAGTTGAAATCTTTTCTGTATTCCGGCAGAGGTCAAGACCTTGTCCGACTGAAAAAGTGTGTTATCAAACAGTGACCGTGACAGCAAGAAGTTCAAGACCTGCTTCGCCTTGTTCTGATCAATTTTTAGATCATCAGATATAATATATTCAAAATCTTCATCTACCTGCAGGTAATATCCCTGCTTATATATCTCACATAACAGGTAGATATAAAATACGATACCATCTCGTCCATATCTGGCTTTTAGTATCTTTATTTTAGGATCGTCAAGGAAATCAACATCAAGTGGAAAGTAGTCTAACCCATTCTTTCTTGGTCTTGGCAACGCTGCCACCGCCTTCCTGTTTATTCTGTTGCTTTATATTCCTCCACGATCACATCCAGTCCTTCCTCGGCTGAATATGCTTTCTTTGCAGCGGCAAATACGATCTGAGTATCATCTTTGTAGGCCACGCCATTCAGCGCATCCGCTACAACCTTTACTATATTATCGATATCCGGTTTCTTCATGACATGAAGTTCACCTGCCAGCATCTGCTGCACTTTTTTCTTAGAGGTACTCTTCGGCGGTTCAAACCTTGCTACGATTCGAAGAGCTACCGGTATATCTTTGTCAAATTTTATTCCTTTGGCAGCAGTGATATACATTGCTTTGATCAGATTCTCATACAGCAGATCATTCTCAGGTGTGTAGCTAACTGAGTGACTTAAGTTTTTATTGTAAACAGTCCTGGCTCTTGCCTTTCCCTGCGGTTTGCCAGGGACATGAAATATTACTGATTTCATTCTTTCCCCTTTCTTCCTGTACCGGACCAGCGTATCCAGTACAGGAGAAACATTGTTTATAAGTTGCGTGTGTGACATATGTTCAATTTATAAGGAGATAACTATTTTCTATTGGAAGAACTCCTCTTCAATACTTCCTGCCGGCTGTTCCTTTTTGTTCTCTTTTACCTCCTGCAGCTCCTGATCAGCAACAACATTGTCCTGCTCTGGCTGAGTATCAACATAATCTGTTGTTCCATCTTCATGGATGACTGCCATGTCCTTATCAAGTGCTGTCTGAAGATCAATACTCATGATTCCCCATTTGCTGATCAGCTGACGGAGCATCGTCTTCAATGCCATTCCATCAAAATCTTTAAACCAGAAGGAAGAATATTTCCGAAGTTCCTTTTCCGGAATCTTTCCCTGTTCCAGAAGCTCCAAGGACTTTGCTCCACCATTTCTCTTAAATGCCTGGGAATACTTCTCCGCATGTGCAAGCATTTTCTTCTTGGACCAGTACATGGTCTTGCGGAACCCATTCTCATACTCAAACATAGCATAATATCCCATTGCCGGAGTCTCTTCGCGAACCACATCATCATCGATCAGTTCCACCTCGATTTCTTCATTCAGAGGATCATACTGAATCAGTTCCCCTTCCTTGATTGCAAGAACATTTAATTTCTTGTAGTATCCGGAACGTTCTGCCAACTGAATATATCCCTTGTAGCCAAGCTGAAACTGCGCTTCCTTGCAGCCTTTCTTCTTGTTATCGAACGGGACCATATAGAACTGGCCAAGCTGTGGAGACGGGGAAAGGTTCAATGCTTCTCCGAGTAATGCTGCTGACAGGATGCTTGGATTTGTACACTCCTGCAGAGCCGGTGTTGTCTGAACTGCTGATACGATACTGGAAATGAATCTTGTCCCATTCTTTCCACCAACCACACTGTTGATCTGTTTCTTTACTGCATCCTGCGTCAGGTATGCAGCCATTCCTGTTTTCGTCTGTCTGTTTGCTAAACTGTTCTGTACTGCCATCTTTTATTCCACCTTTCCAAACTTAATCTGATTCTCAATCATATAGTTACGTAATGCCATGATCTGCTCTCTTGTTCCGAATACACGGAAGTCTAACTGGATCAGGTCTGCAGCAACTGGCTCTTCCCTTGCAATAATAGTCTCATTAACCGGTGTAGCTTCTTTGACTGTCTCATCACCTTCCTGCTGCTTAGCTGTAAGTTCTTCTGCTTCCTGTCTTGCTTTTTCTTCAGCAATACGTTTCTGTTCTTCTTCATACTGCTGTTTCCGCTTCTGAATGTCTGCAAGTCTCTGTCCTTCTGCAATAGCCATATTCAAATCAAGTGTCTTCTTATAATTTTCCAATGCCTCAAAGCTGAACTCCGGAAGACTGTTGATCGTAGAAACTTCTGTTCCGACTTTAAATAGTAGGCTCTTCATCTGCTCTTCAATCTTATTAAGAGATACCGTTGCATTCAGCCACTTTGGATCCATGATTCTTTCCAGTGTAATAAAGTCCTGGAATCCAATCGTTCCAAAAAGGTCTTCAATCTCTTTCTGTTTCTGCTGCTTACGTCTCTCTTCGATTTCAGAAAGCTGGGAATCAATCAACTGGACCGGCTCATCGATCAGTGCTGTGATTTCTCGCACCTGCTGTTCAAATCGGTTGTACGGTTCCATGCAAGCTTTCTTCAGACGCTTTCTCTCATTTTCAAATGCAGCTTTCAACTTATTAAGATCTGCTCGATCTTTCTTCATGTCTTTCGCCTGATCTGCAGTATATGCAATTGTCTTATAGTCTTGCACTCTTGCAGCAACCCACGCCTTTACCTCTTCCTGATTCCACTGGATCTCTTTTAGAAATCCATTTTCTTCCGGGTTAATAATCCTTAATTCCATTTTGTTCCTCCTTGTATTTATATCTCTGGAAGTATGAGCGGTGGCTTCCTGCCACTCTCTACATAATTCCAGAATTTCTGTTCTTCTCTTAGCAGCATGTCCAGATCATCCTGAACCTCTGCTCTTTCTATGTGATAATGTTTCACTGTCGTTCGCTTCTCTCCGCCCCATTCTGTTCTCAGATGGGCACACAATTCAACGAACTCATATCCTGTGACCAGCAGGTAATGCAGAACTTGTATGTAATAATTATCCGGAATCCGGTCTCTCCACTTTTCTTTCTGCATACTCTGCAGAATATTGGTTGTCTTGATCTCAAGAATTCCTCGTCTGCCGTCCTGATCAGTCAGCTCCCCATCCAGTGACGCCTGCATAAATGGATATTGGATGCTTCGCAGGATCCTGAACTCATGATGCTCTACCACATATTCCGGATAATCCAGCTTAAACAATTCCCTGATTGGTCCTTCTGCGTATTTTCCATAGATCACACAGGCTTTTCCAGAAATATCTTCCGGAATTCTTCTCCCAGTCTTCTCTTCAAACAGATTGATGTTGCTCTTGTAAGGATTCATCCCGACCACTGCGCTCGCATCGCTTCCACCGATGCCGTTCATTCTTCCACTTAACCAGTCCTTTTCGTCCTTAAAATCAAATACTTCAAACGGATCGTTCATTCTTCTCTCCCTCAATTGTCATTCTTATTGCTTTCATAAAGAGTTCCTCTGCGAGTCCTAATCCAGCCTCTCTACTGACCGTTTTGAAGAGAGCTTCCGTTATTGCTTTATACTCCATCATAAGATCACCAATACTTCCACTTGCTTCTACCTGACAACCATCCTTATCGTTTGTTTTTATTCTTGTTGCTTCAATCATTTGACTAATTTCCTTTCTTCTCTTATAATGTAGTTGACTAATTTTCTATGCGTCCCACAGGTTGCCGCCTGTTTTATGGGACGCTTTTTTAATATCCGAAAATGATGTGCTGCACGATCATCAACACCACAGCCGCAACAGATACCAACACTGTCAGCCCTGCTGATCTGTTCTCTGCGGCATCATCTTTCTGTGCTGGTCCATCTCTTCGGATATCGATCACATCAATTTTTCTTCTGTTGATGTTGATCAGCTCGATCTGGTTCATTCTTACCACCTTCTTTCCTATGGGATGTACATGGATAACAGCGGCTGCGTTCCATGCAGCTATTTCTGTATCTGCAGTAGCAGCAATCTTCCACACTCAAATCACTTCTCTTCCTATTCGTTCTTTTTCTGATTCAGAAATTTTAAGTACCCTCAAGATCTCCCTCAGTTCTCCAAGCCGAATATCTTCCGGCATACCAAATCTCTGGTAGAGAGTACTCATTGGGATTCCTGTCAGCTTGGAAAGTTTTCCCATGTTGATGTCTTCCATCGTCTTGCCTGATTGTATGATTGCGAGAAGTATTCTGTTCTGCTTTTCTCTGTCAGATATTTTTAATTTTGGCATCTCTTCTCACCTCTCTAGTCATCATAAGCGCGTGGAATCATGTCCTCTGTCAGTGCGTAGAAATCGCTGAGGTACGCTCCGTCTTCTGTGATGCTTAAATCAACAGCAACGTTGTTCTCGTTCATCAGCATGATACTCAACGCACACTCTTCTCCGATTGTTCCATTGCCAACAGCTAAGACCTTAAAGCCTTTCAATGCGTGCAGCTCTTCAGAATCTCCATTAACTCTCTTATTGATAATCTTTTTCTTCATTGCTTTCACCTCTCTTCATCAGTACCCCTCACGCTACCTGCTCAATCGCTGGAACCCAACCACATTTCTTACACTTTTGCGTCCTCATCACTGATAGCACTTAAATCATCCTTAACTGCGTGTGGCTCACTGATCCAAATAGCTTCATCCGAAATAGTTACATCAATAGCTACATGATGTTCATTTACCAATGTAAGAACAGTTATGTCTCCAAAATCACCATTAGTGGGTCCATCTTCCACACTTACTACCTTGAATCCAATAAGCGAAGCAAAAGCTTCTTTTTCTCCTGCGTATTCTCGATTTATAATAGTTTTCATCTTGATTCCCTCCTACACTTCAAAACTCATCTGCGCATTTTCAGCGTCAATCTCTTCTTTCAAAAACATTGGGAGCTTGTACGCTTCGATAATCTTTACTGCCAGGTTGCACTGATTTCTCTTGATTGCCTTGTATGTGTCAACGCCGAATTCTCTTTTGAGCTGTTTATCAAGGTCTTTGTAAACTTTGGTTCGCAAGCTCCTGTCCCGATACGCTGGACTACTCTTTCCGCCCATCAGTGGAACAATCTTGTTATTCTTTGCCCATGTGATTCTCTGACACTCCAAGGCAAGTAACGGCATGTCCTGTTTGAACTCCTGTAAATCCTTGTCAATGGAATTTACTTTCTCTGTTAGTTCCACATTACCCTGTGCAAGTAACTGAATCTTCTGGTCGGTTGTCATTGGAACTGCTTTTGGTTTCTCAAAATAGTTGTCAACCAGTCTGTCGTAGACTTCCCATGCTGTATCAGTGTTAAGTGACTTCGCATGAAGGAAAGCTCCTTTTTCTGTCCAGAGGTATAACTTATTAAGATTGCTTGGCAAATCGTGAATTTCACGAAACGCTCTTAATTCATCTCCCGATAAACAGATGAAATGTTTTCCATCGACGTATCTATCTTTGTTATGATTGAAGTTATATGAAATCGTTTTATTGTCAGTTCCATACGCTTCCGCAATCTGCTGTGTTGTGAGTACTCTAATGCTTTTGTACTCTGTAATCTGTAAGTTGTCCATTTCTGTGATCCCTCCCCAATGTGTCATTTAATTCAACTTTTCGTTTAAAAAAATTTTGTCTCTATCTGACCTTGAAAGTTTTAGCGTCTTTGTTAATCCAACGATTTCAGAAGCTGTAAACTCTCCACCTTTTAAACGATTGTAGAATGTTTCTCTAAGAATACCGCTTTTTTCGCAAATGGCTTTGACTGTCATTCCGCTATCAGCAATTCTTTCTTTTAAAAGTTTGATGTCTGCCAAGGCAACTCCCCTCCTTTCTGGTTGAACTTTATTCAACGTCTTCAATATATCACGGGGTTGAATGTGTGTCAACCATTTTTACAAAAATGTTGAATATTTTTCAATCTTGTGATATATTGAAATCAAGGAGGTACGCAAAATGCTTCAATTATATAAAAACATAAAAAAGAGACGATTAGAATTGCAATTAACGCAGACTGATTTAGCAACTAAGCTGGGTTATGCTGATAAAAGTATGATTGCAAAAATAGAAAAAGGGGTAGTAGACTTGCCTCAGTCAAAGATACTTGCTTTTGCTGATGTGCTACAGACATCCCCTAGTGATTTAATGGGTTGGGAACAGATAGACACAAATTTTTCCGGGAAAGAAGCTCCGAAAGAAATCTATGATAAATTCAAAAATAATGTATCTAAATTTCACGGAGAACATAAAGAACTTCTTGATATATATGAAAAGCTCTCTTCTCCAAATCAGAAAAGAGTCTTCACCTATTCAAAAAATTTGCTCATGAACCAGCAAATGGAAGAAGAGTTGGCCGTCCAGGCAGCTCATGAACGTACCGATATAGAAGTAACGGATGAAATGAGGCAACATGATGATGACATCATGGATGACGAAAACTTCTAATCTCCATAGTCCTCTTTTAAAGGACAAATTGCTTAGTACAATTATGATGGAGGTGTTGTAAGTGAATTCTTATGAAATACTTTTAGACGAAGCTCGCAATATTGGATTAGTGGTAAAGGAAAAGCCACTGCAAAGCGGAGATGGAAGAATAAAAGGAAACAAAATTGCTATCCGGCATGATATTAAGACATCACGACAGAAAGCCAATGTTCTTGCTGAAGAACTTGGACACTACTATACTTCCACAGGTGATATTCGAGATCAGTCCAAACTGGAGAACCGGAAACAGGAACGTCAAGCCCGATTACATGGCTACAACCGCCTGATCGGACTTATGGGAATCATCCACGCATTCAATGCTGGATGTCAAAATAAATATGAAATTGCAGACTTTCTGGATGTTACAGAAGAATATCTGGAAGAATGTATCAGCTGCTACCGTGATAAGTATGGAGTATATACTACCGTTGATAACTATATTATATACTTCATTCCGAATCTGGTAGTAGTTGAAATGATGTGATATAGCCTCATAGGAGATTATATAAAAGCGTGTGGTGCGCTTAGGAACGGGCTTTCCAAACAAAGGAGAAACACATGGGATTAGGGGATATTTTCAAAATCAAACAGTTCAAAACACAGATTGCTGAATTAGAACAAAAAAATCAAATTCTCGCCAGAAATAATCAAGATCTACAGCATGCTACAACAGCACTCCGCGAAAAGCTTTCTGAAATTGGAGGATTTGATTACTATAAAGTGAAATCAATGACAGCGCAATTAGAAAAAGAATGTGCTGATACAGTAGCTAGAAACCAAGATTTGCAAAATGCAATATCTGAAAAAATACTTCAAAGCAATCGCATTGAAAAGCAAATAAAGACTCAGACAAATAAACTTGGACGTTCTAAAGAATTAGTTAAAGCCATTAGTTATTGTATAGATAACTTTTTTAATTATGATCCTGCAATTAATTCTCTAAAATTAGGGGAAAAGGATTTAAATGACTTAGAAGAACTTAGTCCATCAGTGATTTTAAAATTACATTGCATGGATGTAAAAGATCTTCGTAAAGCTTATCGACAAAACGATAAGCAAATCACTGAATTATTAGATAAATATTCCTCTCGATATACCACGAAAGCAAATCAAGCTATTTATAAGCTTATGGTAATCGCTCTGAGAGCTGAGTTACAAAATATTTTATATAATTTAAAATTTGATAAACTTGATAAGTCGATTGAAGACATTAAAAATGTTACTCAGAAATATTTAAAAATTGCCGGAGAGGGAAACCAGAGTATTGCCGGTACGCTTACAAAGTTTATAGGCGAAATAGAATATCTCTTTATAAATGCTGCAAAAATAGAATACAACTATTATGTGAAAAAAGAGCAGGCTCGCCAAGAACAACTTGCCATTCGTGAACAAATGCGTCAGGAAGCCGAAGAGCGAAAAGCATTAGAAGCTGAACGAAAGAAAGTGGAACAGGAAGAATCAAAATATCATTCAGAAATTGAAAAATTAAAACTTCAACTTGCAGAAGCAAAAGATGACGAACTCGAAAAATTGAATGCGCGTATCCTTGCCCTTCAATCTCAGTTGGCAGACGTTATTGTAAAAAAAGAAGAGATTTCTACTCTTGCTAATGGAAAAGCCGGAAATGTTTACGTGATTAGTAATCTCGGTTCTTTCGGCGAAAATGTATTCAAAATCGGAATGACCAGAAGATTGAACCCGCAAGATCGAGTAGATGAACTTGGAAACGCTTCTGTTCCATTCCGTTTTGATGTTCATAGTTTCATTTTCTCTAATGATGCTGTAGGATTAGAAAATAAATTGCATACCTTGTTGGACGATAGACGTGTTAATAAAGTAAACATGAGAAAAGAATTTTTCAATATTTCTCTCGATGAGCTTGAGCAAATCGTTACTGAAACTGAACCTACTGCCGAATTTAATAGAACTATGGCTGCTGAAGAGTTCAGACAATCACAATCAACCAATGAAAACTATTCATCAAATTTTAATTATGATGAAGATGATGAATAAATAAAAAATCCCGGTGCTACGAACACCGGGAAATGAATAACAATCTCCGGAGAGATACATCATTCACTGACCATGAATATTGTATCATCTTCGGGGCAGTCAATCAATCAGAACTGTTGTTCTATTGCTAGGCTGTTATTTTTATACCATTTTTTAAGGAGATGATTATATGGCAACAGCTAAGAAGTTACCTTCCGGATCATGGAGATGTCTGGTATTCTCACACTATGAAAATGTGGTGGATAAGGATGGAAAACCAGTTATTGATCCGAAAACAAAAAAGCAGAAGCAGAAAAGAATCTATGAATCATTCACCAGTGATCTTCCAGGTAAACGAGGAAAACAGTCAGCTGAAGCACAAGCTGCACAATTCCTCGCAGAAAAGGACCGGAAGAAACGTCCTGAGAACTGGACTGTAAAAGAAGCGTTCACTAATTACATTAAATTAAAAGAGAATGTGCTGTCTGAAACCACATTGCGTGGATATGAAACAATCGTAAGGAATCAGATAAAGCAAATCGAGAACATAAGCCTACGTAAGCTGTCCCAAGAGGACGTGCAAGCGTGGGTAAATGCAATCTCGATAAAGTTATCACCTAAGACAGTAAAGAACGCTTATGGACTATTTACGGCTGTCATAGGGATGTATTCTCCTGGAACGATGTTTAGAGTTACTCTACCAGCTCCAAAGGACTTTAACGGATATGTTCCATCTGATGAGGACATCGAGAAGCTAATCAAGTACATTGAAGGAACTGAAATGGAAAAGGCTGTGATCCTTGCAGCGTTTGGAAGTCTTAGACGTGGTGAAGTGTTTGGTCTAACAAAGGAAGACATCACTGGGAACTCTATTCGGATCAGAGAGACACGTGTACGTGGTAGAAAAGGAATCGTGACCAAAGGACCTAAAACACAGAGCAGTTGTAGGCATGTGATCATGCCGGAATTTGTAATCAGAAAATTTGATGATATTGAAAGTGGTCCGCTTGTTAAGATGCACCCGGAAGACTTGTCCAAAAACTTCAAGAAGGTGCTACGCTCTGCCGGTATTCCAGAGTTTCGATATCATGATCTCCGTCACTACACTGCATCCATCATGCACGCACTTAATATTCCGGATCAGTACATCATGAAACGTGGTGGTTGGAAGTCTGACAAGGTGCTCAAAAAGGTATATCGTGGTACTATTGAGTCTGAGGAAAAGAAGTTTACTGACAAGATAAACGAGCATTTCACTCAAATCATGCAACACGAAATGCAACACGAACCGAAGAAAGCGTGATAAAACCGCAACTTTTAGCGTTTTTCATTTGGGTTCGATTCCCGCCAGGTCCACTTTTTAATGAAAGTGTGAAGACTTTAAAATAACGGCATTGCATCTCATCTTACGAGATACAATGCCGTTATTTTTTGAATAATATCCTTACCTCCAAATGGAATGCATAAAACAAAAAACTCTGAGATTCTTGCAAACATTGACTTCACAAAAATCTCAGAGAAAAAAATAATGCCGCAGACCGGAATCGAACCGGTACGGGTATCACTACCCACGGGATTTTAAG